>Ga0213821_1001016_pt1 | contig 14287 bp, 18 predicted proteins | sample MC6MC0909MG_FD_179894 | JGI IMG/M metagenome (GOLD analysis project Ga0213821, IMG submission 179894) | Enriched soil aggregate microbial communities from Iowa State University, Ames, United States - MC6-MC0909-MG | ecosystem: Environmental > Terrestrial > Soil > Unclassified | place: USA: Iowa...
AAGCAATATATGCAGTATCAAAAGCAGCATCTTCAATAGAGAATGTTAATTCCTTTTGGTAGTTTAGCTCGTACACCTTTTTAGAGCCTTTACCAGCATAAATAGCCTGTGTTTGAATAGCTTGAGTCATAGATGAGTTAAGTAATGTCTTACCATTTAAAATTAGGTCACCTGTTAAACGATCGAATAAGCGAACATTTGCTACTGAAGTTAAAAATTGATTTTGTTGTGACATATAAATTACCATCCTTTTAGTTAAGTTTTTTTATTAACTAGGTTCAAGACCTAGTTTTTTCATTTGTTGATCAAATACTGATTTTGTAATAATGACATCTTCGTTTTTCTTTGGTTCGTCAATAAAGCCTAACCAATGGGGGAGATCTCGGTCATTTTTAAATTCGATCATCCCAGAATATCGTGCGTTAAGAATGGCATCGCTACTCACCATATAGTCCATACGAATTAAGCCTTTATGGAATTGATATAATGTTAAATGTTCAATCTCATGGTAGGGTAAGCCTGATTTACAATGATAAGCAATGATTTGTTGCTCAAAATCTGCCTGTCTTGTTTTTCTTTTAGCGATAAATGCACGTGCTTCTTGTATGGCTTTTTTTGTACCAGGATCGATAAATTCATCATCTAAATCAATAAGATTTTGTTCACTAATAATAGTTTTGATTTTGTCGAAATCACGCTCATTTAAAGTGACGCCATCCACAATGATAAGTACCATACCTTTTTCATTCATTGAAATTTGTATTTCCTCAGTCTGAAAAACTAAACGGTATAATGAAATTAATTTATCTAGAATTTCCTGTCCACTATCATTTTGAGAGATAGTTAGTAAAAAAAAGAGGTAAGACATTCTAATGATTTCTGGCTGTTGAAAATCGTTTTTTGGCAAAAGTAAGCACTGTACAGCATCATAAAATTCGTCCGCGTCCTTCATTTTTACAGGATATATATTTAATCCTTTATATAAAATAGGTTTCCCAAGAGCCTTTTTAGTATTGATGTTCATGATCTATAACCTGTAGGCTGTTGGCCTGAAGGCATAATGTATATCCAGCGATAACCTACAAAACCATGAGGTAAATTGTTGAGGGGAAGTCCACTATGGAATCGTAAATCTCCAAATTCTTCAATATCCTCTTGAAATAATATTTCATTTAACACTTCTCCGAGTTTATCAAGGCGAAAATCAATATTATTGGTAGAAATAGGTGTATAGATATCAAAAATGTATTGTTGTGTGCTTGAATAGGGATTATCAGTATATTGATTCACGCTTTTTAAATAATTTTTTTGAGGTAAACGAGGGCCTGTATATAAACAAATTCTACAATTGGATTCAGGCGTTAAATCCTCAGTTTTATCACCAATAACGATTAAATTACTAAGTATACGATCATTTTCAGGTAATTGAGATACATTTACTTTTAATTCATCAAGTGGATCATCTGATTGATCCTTTGGTATGTAATACAATAAACGAAGAAGGATTTCATCATTTATTAATGAGTGATAAAATTCAGTTATGTTTTTTACTATTTTCATTCTCCTTTATCCTCCTAAAGAAGAGTGGCATTTGAAGGTTTCATAATCAAATTTAATAGAAAAGGATTTTTAAATTATTTTATACATACAATGGCATCACCTACTTTCATTTATTATGGGAGATAATCATGCTAACTAATTATTTTTCTAAAGAACAAAGCTCTTTTCTTTTAAAAATGAAACCTTCATGATAGGTCTGTAAGATATAAAATTACACCTTACAGGCCTATTAGAAAAATTCATTTTATTATGTATTTTAAATTAATTAATCTATTAAATAAAATCTTCTTCTATATCTTCAATACCAAAGGCAATCGCTTCAAAGTATGATGTATTTGAAAATGTGTTATGTCTACTGGACCCCTTTTTAATTTCCTTTTGTTTATAGTGAGAGAGTACATAATTATCTTGTAATCGGTGTTGTAAACTTTGATTTTTTAATAATTTTGTTAACTCTCTACGCCTTTTATTACGCTTTTTAGCTTCCTTAATATACTCTAGATTTTCCTTTTCTAATAAAAGTTCTTCTCTAGTGAAATATCCCTTTGTTAAATAATAGCTAAGCATATCTAATAAAATAATCGTATTATGAGCCTGTGAGGTTGATCTTAAATAAAGTTCTAAAGAGATTTCTTCTCCTCTATAAATAATTGTTTCATTTTCTAAAATAAATCGTATGTATTGAACGCGATCTTTTATCGTAAGCTCTAAATTTAAATCAATGCTTGTATGAGGTAATTGTAATTTCATATGTTATCTCCTTCTACTTATTAAGGTGACTAGTGTAGGTTAAAATCCATTTTTTTCGCCCAAACGTATGTTCTTTATTTTTTGCATTTTTTGCATTGTGAATGAAAATGATCTTTACTACTACTATTTAAACTAAAGAATTCATCTGTAGCTGGGAGGACCTCATTGCACTTACTACATCTTTTAGTTATTAATTTTAATTTATTTATATAAACTGCTTTTCTCCATTGTCTATCATTTTCTTGTTTAATTTTTAGACAAATTGTATTAAATCTACTTCCAACAGTTTTAACGGGAATACCTAAAATTTTGCCTATAGAATAATAAGAGTAATCTTTCGTAATATACGCTAGTAACTTTATTTGCTCTTCATTTAAAGATTTTTTAATTAATCCATCTAAATCTGCAAATAAACTGATGACATCTGTATTCATTTTTAAGGAATTTGTTGCACATGCACCTTGATTTAAATTTGTATCGTCAATCGTCCCTCGAAAAGTTAACAACTCTTTTATGACAGTTAAATCAGATAGTACTAGTTGTTTATATTTTGTATCCTTACTTGTTTGAAAAGCCATGCTTATCCATCTCCCTTTATTTCCATATTTATGCTCTTATATTATAATAGTGCGGATTAATAAATCAATATTTTTAAATTAATTTATTTATTAAATCGAATTCAAGGTGCATAATTTAATTGGATAAATTAATTTAAAAACATTATAATGAAAATTATCTTGTGTAACTATTAAATTAATTCTTTTTAATTGGAAAAAAGAGGGGGATAAGAGGTTGAAGGTTGGGAAAACAAAAGATTTATTGATAGAAGATATTAAAACAAAAATTCCTTTATTGGTTCAAGACGACGCAATATTAGATGAAATTTCTATACAGCTTTATAAACACAATATAAGTATTGGTAATATTCTAGAATTAATCAATGACGAGAACAGACTCTATGAGGCAAATTTACAGGAGCTGTTGCTACTAGGGGAACAGCTTCATCTAAAATTTAATGAAACGGAGGAAGATTGGATAGCTGAATGGCTAAATACCTCAGAGGTTAAAGAGTTGAGACTTTACATAAAAGAGTCACCGTATGAAGAAACGATTATTTTACCCTATACTTTTGAAAATGTTCTTAAAACTGGTCACAATGAGTATGTAGCAGTAGTTCCTAATTCAATTATAGGTAAGCTTTGGATGAGTGGTATTACAAAGTATAACCCCAATATTCAAAGACAGGCAAAAAAGAAGAAAGTGAAAAATGGAATTATAGAGGTGATGAATTTAAATCCAAAATCTTTAAAAGAGATTGAAAAACAAACAGTAGAGGGTGATTTAATCACCTCAACTTTGCGCTACAATGCCAAAGTGGGCTCTGGTTTAGATGGAAATGAATTGATGTATGATAACCGTAATAGAACACTTACTTTATTAGAGGGGACCTCATTGGATGTTTTAGATGGAGCACATCGAACTTTCTCTATTTATAACGCCTATATGAAAAAAGCCGATTTAGAAGGGTCTATGATTGTTATTTTTTCTAATATGTCAGAAGCTCAGTGTAAACGAGTGCAGGTAGATATGGCAAAAGCAAATCCAATACCAAAACCACGATTACAGGAATTAGCTAAAGATAAACTATCAGATGAGGTAGTTATTGAATTAAAGGCCGAGGGAGAATTAAAAGGCAGAATTACATCGAACTCTAACGTGAAATATTCGTATGGAGAAGTTGTAACCTTTTCTGAATTATCAAATGCTATTGATGATAGCTTTAAAATTAACAATCGGCTTGAAGTTATTCATGTCGCAAAAATTATAAATGAATATATGATGTACCTTTTTGTATACTATAAGGCAAACTTAATGGATAAACATTCATTACTATTTAAGAGTAGGATGTTTATAGGACACATAGAATTGGCTGCTAGAATGTTTGAGAAAAATATTTCATTTGATCAATTAAGAAAGTACTTAGACAAAATTGATTTTACAATAGCTAATCCCTTATGGGAGGAAGTTGGAATTCTTAAATATGGTAATATTAGCTCTAGGAACAAAATGGAAATTAGAAAATTATTTCAACAATTAATACAAGAATGAGGTGAAAAGGGTGCTTAAAGAAAACATATTAAACAAAGATATTAAGGAATGGTACCTAAAATCATTAGATGTACAAGATAACAGTCTTACCACCTATGTATCGTTATTTAATAAGGCAACATTATTGGAAAGCCAAAAGAATAAAGATATATTTGACATGAATAAAGCTGAGTTGGAGGAGTTATTTTATAGTTTAAAGTCTCCAAGTCCCCAATCTATTAGTGCATCTATCGGTTTTATTGGAAGATATATAGATTGGGCTATAATGAATGGATATACAGATAACCAGTCACAAAGGTTGCCAAGTATTATTGATATGGAATACTGTAGTAGATTTGTCTATAAGGCTTCAATTGTACGTTATACAAGAGAACAAATACTAACAAATATGAAGTTATTTGATGATCAAAGACATGCAGTATTTTTACTTTGTTTATTTGAAGGGATTAAAGGAGAAGGGTATAGTGAAATTTTAAATTTAAAGATGGAAGATTTGAAAAATGATAACGGGATTTTCCTTGCAAAACTGACGAATAGTAAGGGCTATAATCGAATTATGCAAATATCTGAAGAGTTATACTGGCGTTTGGACAGATTAGATAAAATTTCTTCAACAAGTATACAGCCTAAACAAGGCCAAAAATATTTTTCCGAAAGTGCTTATATTTTTAAGAAAGCAAATGCGAAAGGAGAAGATATTCAGCTTAGGGCATCATTTGGAAACAGAGCTTTGGATTTAGCAAAATCAATTTTTGATAATAACAATTTGATAGCTAGTACTATTCAAGTTTCCGGTATGATGTGGTATATATGGGAATTACTTAAACATAATGAAGAGAAGATCATTAATAAAGAAGTGTTAGAGAGAGTTGCTAGTAAGTATGATACTGGATATGTGAATAAAGATAGCAAGTATGTTAGTTATTCTATCCTCCAACATAAATTGGATTTTGATTTTATTAAAACAAATTATGGTTTTGTTAATATAGAATTATAGAACTGGTGCATACCAGTTTTTTTATTTGGAAAAAATTACTGAAGGCTAAAATTTGTAAATATTCTCAAGTAATTAGCTTGTAAACGAACATCTGTTCGTGTTAATATGAATACAATATAATTAGTTTCATCTTCGTAGTAAGGAGGGATTTAAATGAATGATAAACAGACAACTGCTATATTAGAGCTAGTTATTTATAAGGATAGTGATATCTCTTTAGAATTAATGAATAATTTTTATGGCAGTATTTCTAATGTAGTTTTAAATGATGAGGGAGGGAATGTTTTAGTTTGTGAATGTATGGATAGTTCTCTTTCTAGTTTAATTCTAATGGATAAGTGGAGTGATGATGAGATTGAGCTTATTAAGGGAATAGGTGAAACAAAATTTATATACAAAAAATCTCAGGAAATAGGTATCCATTATGATAGCTTAGTACAGTTGGATGATCATCAAGATAATATTTATTGTGTTGTAGAATTCCAAGGTATTATTTATTTATATAATGGTCATCAAAGAAAATCCATTATCAATAACAATATTACCTGCCTGAAGAGTCTTAAAGATTATTTGAATGTTAACTATCCAAACCATAGAGTTTTGGAACGAATGAATTAAGTACCATTCTAATAATTAATAGATTGATTAATGTAAAAGGGGATTATGATGGAGAAATATTTAGTTAAAGAGTTTGCTTCTGAGATTATTGCGCAAACAAGAGGGAGAATAAGTAGGATAGATGCAGAAGCCCTAGCAATTGTTTACATAGCAAAAATGAAAATGATTTATCCTATCTATATCCATATGCATATCGTAAAGGAGTTAATATATGGAGAATTTGATTTCAAAGGACATTATTAGAATTATTAATCAAGGTAGAGCTATAGAAGATGAACAAAACTTAAAAGAGTGTATCAATAAATGTAAAAAGCTCCAAATGGAATTGCTAAATTCCATTTATTTAATTGAATGGTCGTATTTAGAGTTAGAAAGTAAAAGTGAGCAAACTCATTTACCTTAATGTTGAATCTAATTTTAGATAATTGATACAACTAATAGAAATGTTAAGTGTTGATAAAAGAGGTTCTATTCATTTAATGAAGGGAATGAGTTAAATGAAAATAATAAAAAATGATAAAATAATTACTTTTAAGATTGATAGACATGCTATGGCATTAGGTTATCAAGAGATGGGTGATTTAAATTTGCAAATTGCAGTGGAGATGGATCATTTAGAATGGGAGGCATACAGAATAATAGAAGGTATAGTAGAAAAAACAAAAATTCTAGATATTTATTAATAATGCTTATGATTTTGAATAGAATGTATCAGGCAATCCTTAAGTGGTTGCTCAATCGTCTGTTAAAATAATTACATAACATAAAACTTAAAAATGAATTTATACATACAATTAAGGAGCATAGTAAATATATGCTCTCTTTTTATTTGAAAAATTTTGAAACTTTTCCTGAGGTACATCCGTATAGTAGGTAATATGATGAAAAGGGGTGAGCAACTTGACGCTATTTGGCTATTCACTCGAGCAGATCTTTTTGGTGGTTTTGATTTTCGCTGGCCTTGCCACAGTATTGGTTATGTTTTTTGGTGATGCAGTCGAAGGTATTGGGGAAGGACTACCCATTTTTAATCCGAGTGTCATTCTATCTTTCATTACGTTGATGTCAGCAGCAGGTTTTATTTTAGAAAAACTAGCCTGGTTCTCTAGCGTTTGGAACATCATTGCTGCATGTATCATCGGTGCTATTTTAAGTTCCATCTTTTATTTATTTGTTCTCGTTCCGCTACGTTCCGCTGATGTTTCTTTAGCTTACACAGAGGAATCGCTAGGCGGGCAATTAGGAAGAGTTATTGTGCCAATTCCAGTAGATGGTTTTGGCGAGGTTGTTATCGAAACGACAAGTGGCATGATTTCAAAACGGGCAACGGGCTATGATAATGAAGCCATTGACTATGATGAAACCGTACTTGTTGTGGATGTGAAGGACGGAACACTTTTTGTTAGAACGTACGAGAAAAAATTTGTTTAAAGGAGAGATATGTCTATGTCAACCGATATCTTAATTGTTTTAGGAATTGTAGCATTTGTATTAATTGCCCTAGTCGGCTTATATGTGACAAAGTATCGTACGGCGGGTCCTGATGAAGCACTGATTGTGACAGGTAGCTATCTCGGCTCTAAAAATGTACATAAGGATGAGTCGGGGAATCGCATTAAAATCATTCGTGGGGGCGGTACATTTGTATTCCCTATTTTCCAACAAGCACAGCCGTTAAGCTTACTTTCTAGTAAACTAGAAGTGACAACGCCTGAGGTGTATACAGAGCAAGGTGTTCCTGTTATGGCAGATGGTACAGCCATTATTAAAATTGGCGGTTCCATTTCAGAAATTGCGACAGCAGCAGAGCAGTTTTTAGGCAAGCAAAAAGCAGAGCGCGAAGGGGAAGCACGTGAAGTATTAGAAGGTCATTTACGTTCCATTTTAGGGTCTATGACGGTTGAAGAAATCTACAAAAACCGCGATAAATTCTCACAGGAAGTTCAACGTGTTGCTTCACAAGATTTAGCAAAGATGGGTCTTGTCATTGTATCCTTCACGATCAAGGATGTACGAGATAAAAATGGCTATTTAGACTCACTAGGGAAACCGAGAATCGCACAGGTAAAGCGAGATGCTGATATTGCGACAGCAGATGCAGAAAAAGAAACACGTATTAAACGTGCAGAAGCGTCTAAGGAAGCACAAAAGGCAGAACTAGAGCGTGCGACGGAAATTGCAGAAGCAGAAAAAGAAAATCAATTAAAAGTAGCTGAGTTCCGACGTGAGCAGGATATTGCCAAAGCGCGTGCTGACCAAGCGTATGAGCTTGAAACTGCTCGTGCTAAGCAGGAAGTAACGGAGCAAGAAATGCAAATTCGCATTATCGAGCGTCAAAAGCAAATTGAATTAGAAGAAAAAGAGATTTTACGTAGAGAAAAGCAATATGACTCTGAGGTTAAAAAGAAAGCAGATGCAGATCGCTATGCAGTGGAGCAAAATGCTGCAGCCGAAAAAATGCGTGAGCTTGCACAGGCTGATGCGGAAAAATATCGTATTGAATCATTAGCAAAAGCAGAGGCAGAGAAAATTCGTTTGGATGGTCTTGCCAAAGCTGATGCAGAGCGAGCACAAGGGGAGACGGAGGCTGATATCATTCGTCTACGTGGTCTGGCTGAAGCTGAAGCTAAACGTAAGATTGCCGAAGCCTTTGAATACTATGGTCAAGCAGCTGTACTGGATATGGTTGTACGCATGATGCCAGAGTATGCAAAAGAGCTTGCAAGTCCACTTGGCAATATCGATAAGATTACAGTGGTCGATACTGGTGGTGGAGAGGGAAGTGGTGCGAATAAGGTGACATCTTACGCAACCAATTTAATGTCTACACTTCAAGAAACATTAAAAGAAACTTCTGGTCTCGATGTAAAAGAGCTGATCGAGAGCTATGCTGGGAAGCACACATTGCGTCCAGAATTAGAGCAGATTGCTTTAGGACTTGAAAAAAAGCAAGCACCTGAAGAAACGAAAGAAGCGGTAGAACAATCCTAACAAAAAACGACCTGATGATCTCATCAGGTCGTTTTTTTATAGTTGTTGCTGCCATTCACTTACAAGCATGCCATAAATAACGTGATTTACATAATGATCGTAGAGCCATTCTGCAGCTCGAATGGTTCCTTCTTGCATGAATCCAAGACGTTCTGGGATTGCGCGACTTTTGTGATTGGCTTCAGCAACACGAATTTCAACTTTATGAAGCTTCAATGTTTCAAAGGCATATTGCAATAAAGCTTTTACCGTTTTCGTCATGATGCCATGTCCTTGTGCTCCTTCGCTCAACCAATAGCCAATAGTGCCGATTTTATTGCTCGGGTTAATCGCGTTAAAGCCTGCAATGCCAACAATTTCATTTTTAAAGAGAATGACTAGGGAGAGGCTACTGTTCGCTTCATGGCCCTTAATACAGCCCTCAATATAGGCTTTTGTATCCGCCAGTTCTTTTGTGAAATCTAGCCATGGTAGCCATTCTTTCAGATATTCCCTCGAGGCATCCGTTAATGCAAAAACCTTCTCTGCATCTTCAGGTGCGATCATCCGTAAAGCTAAATCTTGGTTTATGGTAATTTGCATTATTGTTCACCTCATTATTATTTTAACGCATTGTGCATAAAGCCTTTCATTTCTCGGCTAAGTAAAGTTAATTCTTCTATAATTTCGCTGAAATCCTGTACGAGCTGTGCTTGCTCATTTGTTGCATCATTGATTTGTCCCATATTTTGCTTTAGATTATCTAGATTTCTATTGATATTCCGTAATGATGATTCTATATTTTCGGTAGCACTAGACGTCTCAAAGGACAGTTTTCGAACTTCCTGTGCCACAATATTAAAGCCAGCGCCGTGCTGTCCAGCACGTGCAGCCTCGATGGATGCGTTTAAACCTAGTAAATTAGTTTGGCGAGATATACTTTTAATTAAATCTGTCACGGCATTTGTTTTTTCAGAGTCCTCTAGGGCATGCTGTGCCTGCTTATTAATTTCCTCACTAGTGGCTGCTAATTCCTCAGAATGGGAAGCGATTGTATGTACTTTATCCTGTAGACTGTTGACGATCTTATCCATCGTAGCCATATAATCTTCAAGTTTGAGCTCATTATCTATTGGTAAGCCAAAAGCTAATGCACCTACTACTTGACCATTTTCACGAATGGGGAATGAAAAAGCATTGATTGCTACACCGTAAACATCCTCTGGTATCACCACATCTGCATTTTGTCCATTAAAGGCGATGAAAACATTTTGGTCATTGGCGTTAACTTTTTGTCCATCATGGTAGCCGGAATCCACACGTTTACCTGCTAAGTATTTAACGACTGTTTCATTTTCCTTTTCAACAACAGCTACAATGGCTTCTTGTTTTAATGCTAGATGAATATAAGGTGTTGCGAGGGCTAAAGCTTCAATAATTTTCATAAAAATTCCTCCAAGTCTCGTCAATGAAAATGGTTGTGTCATCTGTCTTCATTGTGACAATGGTTCTAGATGATTACTTTTACTGTAGCACAATATTTGCCAAGTCAAAATAGCTATTTATTTTTTATTAAAAGAAGAACATACAAATCTGAAGTGCTTTTATTTGTCAATTATTATTTTTTTGCAGCGGTGAAAATGAAGGTCTTTTTTGTCTAAAATTTGACAAGGAGACGTGTGTTTTGCGAAATATTGTATTAGAATAATAGTAGCATGTGGAAGAAGTTAAGGAGAGAGTTTCATGGACTATATACAAAAGGGTACGAGGGCGTTTCATAAAGCGAATTGGGCCTTATTTTTAGCAGGCTTTATTACGTTTGCTAACCTATATGTAACGCAGCCATTACTACCAACATTTTCAGAAGCATTTCACGTCTCACCAGCTGTAGCAAGTTTATCTCTTTCAGTAACTACCTTTGCATTAGCGGTGAGTTTAATAATTGTCAGTTCGTTATCAGAAGCATGGGGAAGAAAATCATTGATGACGATTTCTATTTTTGCAGCTTCTGTCCTGACACTAGCTCTTGCATTTTCACCTAACTTTGAAACAATTTTAGTTTTACGTGTTGTACAAGGCATCGTTTTTGCAGGTTTACCAGCAATCGCTATGGCTTATTTGGGAGAAGAGATGGAACCAGCAAGCTTAGGGGTTGCAATGGGCTTATATATTAGCGGTAATTCAGTAGGGGGACTTAGTGGACGAGTTATTATTGGTACCTTAACGGACCATTATAACTGGCATACAGGCATGATGGTACTAGGAGGAATCAGCCTACTAGTTAGTTTATTGTTTGTCTGGATGTTACCAAGCTCCAAACATTTCAGCGCGCGACCTTTACAATTAAAAGCATTGACCAAAACCCTACTGCAACATTTAAGAGATCCTTCTATGCTGTGTCTTTATGGGATGGGGTTTCTTTTAATGGGAAGCTTTGTCACACTTTATAATTATATTGGCTTTAAACTAATGGCACCTCCCTATAATTTAAGTGCCACAATTGTAGGATGGATATTTGTCATTTATTTAGTTGGGACATTTAGCTCGGCATGGTTTGGCAGTTTAGCCGATCGTTATGGTCGCCAACGAATGCTCTTACTGGCCATTGCCATTATGTTAGCTGGAGCTATAGTAACGCTCAATGGGCTACTTACTTTAAAGATTATAGGGATAACCGTTTTTACCTTTGGCTTTTTTGCAGCTCATTCAATCGCAAGTGGCTGGGTGAGCAAACGAGCATCCCACGATAAAGCACAAGCATCTTCTCTCTATTTATTTTTCTATTATTTTGGTTCAAGTGTTGGAGGAACAGTAGGAGGCGTTTTTTGGATGAAATATGGGTGGATGGGTGTTATAGTGATGATCGCTCTGTTTTTATTCATTGCTTGTATCCTATCATTTTTATTAAAAAGATTCATTGTTAGACAACGTATCACAACATGATGTGAGGTGTCATTTTGCAGGAATTACTTTTCTATTTTTTCATTATCCTAGCAGCTTCTATTTTACAAACCAGTACAGGTTTTGGTTTTTCCGTTATGGCTACGCCTTTTTTACTGTTGCTTTTTACACCACAAGAGGCGATGCAAATAAATATAATACTGTCCCTTGTTATTTCGTTTTCTCTCATTTGGAAGGTGAGACATGATATTGATGTAGCGTTGCTTAAAAAGGTGATGATCGGTAGTGTTGCAGGTGCTCCTTTTGGTAGTATACTATTTGCCTTAGTCGATGTGACGACATTTAAGCTGCTCATCGCTATCCTTCTTATAGGGCTTACGATTCTATTGATTAAAAATCTCTCTATTCAACAAACAAGGAGTAGAGATTATGGCGTTGGTTTTATATCAGGTATGTTCACAACAAGTATTGGGATGGCTGGACCACCACTGTTGCTCTATTTTGCGAGCACACATAGAAATAAAGAAACCATTAGAGCTGTTTCACTAGCCTACTATATATTTATCTATCTAATTAGCTTACTTTCTCAAGTCATTTTTGAGGGTACAAGTAAAATGGTTTGGATATATAGTATGTATGCTTTGCCAATTGTTTTCTTAGGACTTATTTTTGGACAAATGCTATTTACGCGATTAAATCAAAAATTGTTTAAAATCTTAATTTATTTTCTATTAGTAGCAGCAGGCTTAATTTTGTTGATCCAAAGTTTATGGACAATGCTATAAACGACAAAAAGAAGTATGGAAGGATAATACATCCTCCCATACTTCTTTATTGTTAACCCATAATATTGTAGCCAGCGTCGATGTAGATCGTCTCACCAGTCACACCACGTGATAGGTGAGATAGCATAACAATCGTCATATCTGCTACTTCGTCTTGTTGAACATTACGTTTTAAAGGAGCTGTTTCTTCAATTTTGTGTAAAATTGTGTTAAAAGAAGGAACACCTTTTGCAGCGAGTGTACGAATAGCACCAGCTGAGATAGCATTGACGCGAATATTATCTTGGCCAATATCAGCAGCAAGATAGCGCATAGAAGCCTCTAATGCAGCTTTTGCAACGCCCATCACATTGTAGCCATCAAGTACTCGTTCTGCACCTAAGTAACTCATTGTAACGATAGAGCCACCCTCTGTCATGTATGGATGAGCTGCTTTTGCAGTGGAAATAAGTGAATAGGCACTTGTATCTTGTGCGAATGCATAGCCTTCTCGAGTTGTTTCAAGGAAGCGGTTGTGTAAATCTTCTGCATGCGCAAAAGCCACTGAATGTACAATCCCATGAATAACACCAACCTTTGAGCCTATTTCTTCAAAAGCTGCTTTTGTGCTGTCGTCACTATTTACATCACATTGAACAACAAGAGAATCGGATTGTCCGATATTTTCTAATTGTTTTTGTAATTTTTTTAATGAACGTTCTTGACGATACGTGAAGATGACATTTGCACCAACGTCAAATAAACGTTTAGCAATGCCCCAAGCAATACTGCGATCATTTGCTACGCCCATGACAACAATGTTCTTATCTTTTAATTGTAATAAATTATCCATCATTATGAAGAACTCCTTTGTGAGATAATATCTGTTATTAGTACCAACTACTAAAATCTTATCATACATAAAATAACGTTGCAATAACAAGATGAAAAGAGAAGTAGTTTAGAGAGCAAAAAAAATTCATCTCTTTACAGTAGAGACGAATTAAAAAGTGTGCTATTTTATTTTGTTACATAATGATCATACATATCTACAGCTCGATTAACAGCACTACTGACAGTGATTCTAAAGCAATTTTGTGACCGAATGACCTGTGCCAATATTTTGATTGCTCTTGTTTGATTTTTATGGAATAAAGCATTGTCTGTTTGAAAATCATCGTCTAAAAAGGCAAGATAATAAGGTATTCGATTTTGTGGTTTTAACAAATCAGATTCTGCACTTTTTTCAAGTGTATCGTACACCCATAAATCGATGGCATTTCCTAAGTGGAAGGCTGCAAAATACTGAAAATCATCATTCTCACATTCTTTTACTTTTTGAATAATTTGAATTTTTTGGAGCTCATCTAATAAGAATGTATTGATGGAATAATAGATGGCTTTAGAAGGATTTAGAATGAGCTCATCGGTCTGCTGCGATTTTAAGAAAACCCAGTTATTGAACACGTTTGCCCATGCGTCCACATTATTTAAACATTTCGCACAAACATCTGGAAATATTGATTGCCACTTTGCAGCAAGATTTTTAAATCTATTCATATGGTCTTGATCAATATAAAATAAACTATGCTCAACTTGTAACTGCTCAAACATTCAC
>Ga0213821_1001017_pt1 | contig 14282 bp, 18 predicted proteins | sample MC6MC0909MG_FD_179894 | JGI IMG/M metagenome (GOLD analysis project Ga0213821, IMG submission 179894) | Enriched soil aggregate microbial communities from Iowa State University, Ames, United States - MC6-MC0909-MG | ecosystem: Environmental > Terrestrial > Soil > Unclassified | place: USA: Iowa...
GTTCTCGGAACTGCCGGAGGCCGAGTGTGTATGGACGCTGGAATCCGAGGAGCTGTCCGCGCAGCGATTCCGAGTTCTCGGCATCAAGCGGGGTGATGGCCTGACGGCTGAGATTTCAGCGATCCAGCACCAGCCGGGCAAGTTCGCCAATGTCGATTTCGGCACTCGACTGGAACCGGCGCCGATTACTGTCATTCCGCCGGGCGTACAGCCTCCGCCGACCGATGTGGTGATCGAGTCTTACTCGGTGATCGAACAGGGATACGCCAGCCACACAGCGGTTTTTAAGTGGAAGCCCGCCGCGAACGCGGTCGCCTACGAGGTTCAATGGCGCCGAGACAATTCCGAGTGGGTGAACCTGCCGCGCACAGGCTCCACGAGCGTCGAAGTGTCCAACATCTTCGCCGGCGGCTTCATGTGTCGCGTGCGGGCGCTCAACGCCTTGGATATTCCGTCCATTTGGGCATCCTCTGTTCTGACGCGGCTGGACGGCATCGTCGGGCCGCCGCCGGTCATCACGAGCCTTGTGGCCACTGGCCTGCTGTTCAGCATCCAGCTGGATTGGGGGTTGCCCGTGGGACCATCGATCATTGAGCGGACAGAGATCTACTACGGTGAAACGCCAAGCCTTGAGGCAGCGATTCCCCTTGGGAACTTTGCCTATCCGCAGAATACGCACACGCTGTTTGGTCTGCGCGCTGGCAAGGAACTCTGGTTCTGGGCTCGCCTCGTCGACAAGAACGGCGTGAAGGGAGATTTCTACCCGACAGGCATTGGGCGTTCGCGGGATGGCGAGCGACGACGCGGGGCCGATCCTGGATCAGATTGGAGGAAAGATCGAGGAAAGCATGCTGGGCCAGGACCTGATCGAGAAGATTGAGTCAGGTGGTGGCGCTGCAACGGAGATCAAGCAGGTGCGCGACGGGCTGAACGCTATGGTCAGCATCAAGGCCGGCGTAACGGCGAATGGACAGTATTACAGCGCCGGTATGGGCATTGGCGTGGAGAACACGCCCTCAGGCATGCAGACCCAGGTGCTGTTCCTGGCGGACCGCTTCGCCCTTATCAACCTGATCAACGGAGTCGTGTCCACGCCGTTTGCCATCGAGAACGGGCAGACCTTCATCCGGTCTGCCTTCATTCAAGACGGCACGATAACGAGCGCCAAGATCGGCGATTTCATCCAGTCGAACAACTTTGTAGCGGGATTGCAGGGCTGGCGTCTGTCGAAGTCCGGCACGTTCGAGAACAACGGTACTGGCGCAAGCGGCCGGCGCGTAGATACGTCCATTGCCACCAGGATCTATTACGCGAGCGGCCAGATTGCTGTTGCTATGGGGATCGACATATGAGCACCGGAATCAAGGCGTGGGATGTCTCCGGGAATCTCGTGTTGGACTTCACCGACAGGGTGACGAAGACGGTCCTATCGGGGATCGTCGGGCTTTCAGTGAGCGCTCCTGCGGCCACTATCTACGTCAGCGGCCTTGCCGCCGACGATTCGTGGATGGTGGTCGCGTCCGGCGGCACCTACGTGCAGTACGGCAGCGGCTATTTTGTGCTTCGCCTTTCGAACTCGTTTGGCAATCCGGCTGGCGGTGGCGTCACCGTCGCATACACAGTCATGAGGCGATGATGGCCAGCGGCTTTCGTACGTACACCCCGAATGGCGTTGAGCAGCTCAACAGCCTCTATCCCCACATGCGAATCGTCGCGGCTGGATCTGCCGCGGCTGCGCCGCTCGGGGACACCATCCCGATTCCGGACCTGTGGCCGGAATGTCCCATCCTGCTGATCCGCCCCGCCGCCGGCGTCGCGGTTGGCGCGCTGGTGCTCTTCCAGCGTCATCCTTTCGGTAGTCCCAACAGCTTTTCCTATCAGTCGAGCGGCCTATTCGATTGGGCAGTTGCCTCGTCTGTCGGGCAGCCGTTGGCTGTCGGGGCGGGCAACGTGGGACTGAAGCTGTGGGATGAGGCGGGGCGCCTGACGTTCTCCAGTCAGTACAAGTACCCTCGCATCGTGTCCATCGCATCGGTGCCGTCGCCGCCGTTTGGTAGCGCTCCGATGAGTTCCGCGGTAGCGATGTCTGGTTGGGGATCGATGCCATGGATCATTGCGAATGACCTGATGTATGTCTACGAAGCGCCCGATGGTATGGGTGGGGGTTATCCCGGGGCAGCCTTCGCGGTGGTGGTAAACGGCAGCCTTTCGCTCCTGACGGTCGAAATGAGATCGTCAGATCAGTGGTCCACAACCGGTTTTGGACTGCAACCCTCCTACAACCCTTACGCGAGCAGGCCCTTAAGGCTGCCGTTGTGTGTGATTCCAGGCATGTAGCCTCTCGCCCGCCCGCTTCGGCGGGCTTTTTTTCGTCTCAAGGGGACGCGATTGAACATTCAAGACTTCGACGCCTTCGCGGCAAAGTTTGCCGGTGTGCTAGGCGCTGCGGTATCCATGCGCTACCTGCAAGGCAGCTGGCCAGCGCGCATCAGCATGGCCGTCAGCGGATCGCTGGTGGCCTATTACGCCTCGCCGTACTTGTCCCTAGCGCTGGGCATTCCGGAAGGTCTGGCGGGCTTTCTGATGGGCATGTTCGGCATGGCCATCGTCTCGCGCGCTTGGGAAGCGGTGCAGGCCGCGCCTATCGCCGCGCTTTGGCAGGCAGTCATCGACCGCGTGCGCGGCAAGGGGGCATGACATGGACAGCACCATCTATCTGACGCTGTGGGCCGTTCTCGCGTTCGTCTGCTGGCTGGTGGTTGCCGGGGGCGCCGGCTTGGCCGTGTTCGCCCGAGCCATCAAGGACACCACGCTTGAACGGATCGGCCTGTCGGCCATCTGCCTGACGGCTACGGGTGCCGCTTGCCGCATCTTCGTGGCGGGCTGGGCCAGCGCGGGGGACGCGGCGCTCGCGGCCTCTGCCGCCTTCTACGTGGCTGCCGTGACGGCCAAGCACATCAGGAGCCCGAAGCAATGACCCTTTCCGAAATCATCGCTGCGGGCATCGCGCCGGCCCTGGCGCTGCTGCCCGCGAACATGGATACGCCCGAAGCGCGCGTCATGCTGCTCGCAATCGGGTTGCAGGAATCGCGCTTCGAACATCGGCGCCAACTGGTGGGCAACCCGCCGCGGCCGGTCGGGCCGGCGAAAAGCTTCTGGCAGGCGGAGCAGGGCGGCGGCATGGTGCATGGAGTGCGGCTGCATGTCGTCACCCGCGCTGCAGCCGCGCACCTGTACCAGGCCAGGGGGGTGTCGGCGCGCGATGCCGCCATCTGGAATGCTATAGAGTCCGACGATGTACTGGCGGCCAGCCTGGCGCGTCTGCTTCTCTGGTCTGATCCGTTGCCCCTGCCCGAGGTGGGCGTCGAAGAGGATTCCTGGGCGCTGTACCTGCGCACCTGGCGGCCGGGTGCTTACGCACGGGGCACGTCGGTGCAACGCGCTGAACTCCGCGCGAAGTGGCGTCGGAACTATGCCTTGGCGGTTGATGAGGTGGCCGGATGATCGAGGTCAATAAGATTGTCGCCGGCCTGGCCGGATGGCGTGGGTATGCAGCCGCCGCAGTGGCTGGCGCGGTGCTGATGGGCGGCGCGGCGTGGATCGCGCAGGGGTGGCGATACGGCGCGCAGATTGCCACCATGCGCGCCGACGAGGCCGGCCGAGTGGCCGAGTCTCAGCGCATGGCGCGCGAGATCCTGCAGCGGCGGTATGCCGAAGTGGGCGAGGTCAACGATCGGAATGCCAAGGCTGAATGGGCGGCCTACGGAGGGCTACGCAGTGCGCAAACTCAAGATGAAGGCCTGCGGGCTGATGTTGACGCTGGCCGCCAGCGGCTGCACGTCGCTGCCACCTGCACCCCCACCGGCGGTGGAGTGTCCAAAGCCGGAGCCGGCGCCCGCGTGGGTGATGGAGCCCGCGCCGAACTTGATCCAGTTGCTCGATCAGCTTATTTCGCCCTCCGGGCTGGAATTCGACAAATGACGGCACAGCTAGCCGCGTGTCAGGCGCGGGTGCGCTGAGACGTGCCTTGGCAGCGGACGTGGATCTTAGTGGGGAACCTCGGGAGAAATGCCCGGTTGCGCATCGGGTGCCGCATCCGACGGAAGTGGAGGGGCAGTCCGCGGCGTCTTCCTTGGAGGGGACTTTTGAGGCAGATCCGTGATCTCGGAATCCTCTTTGCGGCGTTCTTCCACGGAATTAAAACGCGAATTGTTTATCACTTGAACTTCATAGTCCAGTTTTCTGGCAGCGAGTTCGCTCTCCTGGATGAGGTAAATTTGTCGGACAAAAACCCAAAAAAAGGCGAAGGAACATATTAAGACAAGCAGTCCGGTTACCGAAGATTTTAGTGAAAGCTTCCCTCTCTCGATAGAGACGTCGTTCGCGTCAGCAAGAGAACCCTTCCCTGTGGACGCCAATTTGAATGCTAAAAGCAGCTGCAATCCCGCCAATACGACCCCTGCTGTCGTGATTGCGACGACCATCCATAAAAGGACTTTCTCTTGGTAAGCTTGCGAGTAAACCTTGACTCGTCGGAGTTCAATATCGCGCAGGAGTGCCTCGCTCTGCAATCGATTTTGGCAAACTCGAGATATGTTTTCGATGAGGAGGACTGTAGCTTTAGTTGGAGAAATTTGATCGACAATTTGCTTTGTACACGCCCAAATAACGCCGCCCGAGACGACGGATGAAATGATTGCGGTCGAGGTCTCACCGGACTTGCGCTCTGTGTTAAACCAACCAGGGGGGGTCGAATATCCTTCGCCGGGCGGTAAGTCAGCGGCCTCAGAGGTTGCAAGATGCATGGCGTTCGCTATTAATAACGACAGGGCGAAGAGGGTTTTCAGATTTAAAAATCGCAGGCGCATAGTGCCTCCAGCAAAAAAGCCCCTCGCGGAGCTATTCGAAGGCTACTGCTTCAGCGCTTGTTTTCCTATGGTATGGATGTACTAGGCGTTAACAGGACCCATGCGTATATCAACTTGCGGTTCCGTTGATCGTCGTTCGCAGTTTCCGTTATGGTGAGGCGATCCATTTCATCCACCAATCCTGGTAGTAGCGCCGGCCGTCGATCTCTTCGAAGCCGCAGACCATCTCCCTCGGCCTGCCCCCCGACTGTCGGCAATTCGAGGTCGATCAGATCGGGAGCTAGCCTCTTTCGGTCGTTCGTGTAGCTCGCAGTCTTTCAGTTGCGGGCAGTGGCGGGTCACCTGCTCTCCAGTCGGAAGGGACAGATTAAGGTTCGCCCGCCACTAGGCGTCACGGCAATCGAGGGAGTCTGTGCAATCTCCTGTGATGTGGGCTTAGACTCGTGTGAAAGGCCATCGCGACATGAATCGGAGGGGACATGAGGCTATTGACGTACGACTGGTCGCAGTCTATCGAGGCGTTGCTAGAGTCGGAGCGGGTCACGCTGGCTCGGCTAGTTGAAGCTGAATCCTTTATTCCGCCCTACGCCCGCAGGGATCGGACGTCTGTGCACATCGCCTTGAGAGAACTGCAAGGCGTTCTTCAAACGTCAGCGGAGGAACTGCACAAAGCGCAAGCTGCCCACTTGAATGCTGACCGCCGAGGCAGGTCGAAAGAGCCGGCCGTTCAGCTAGGTCAGACTTGGCGGGCGGCAGTGCGGGAAGGCTTGTTGCTTTTTCCGAAGCACAAGACAAACGCCTTGCGCGTCACACTTCGGGGATGGGAGAGGGCCTTGCATATTGCTGACGACTTATTCTCTATGGCGTCAATGCGTGGCTATGAGGCTGTGGCCTGGAAGAGGGGGGACAAAACTCTCAAGATCCGCTCCGAGGGTGCGGAACTCGAGTTCAGGATAATGGAGAAGGTGGCTCGAGTGCAGGACGACGAAGCTGGCTCTGCGACCGGACGCCCATATCAAGCTTATTTCTTAACTACAGGATCTATGTCGCTTCACCTTGCCCGCGGAGGTGGGGAAGCCGAGCTAATGGACAAAGATGGGGCGCCACTCGAATCCCAATTGGAGGATCTGTTTGATCGGATTCCTCAAGAATTGGTACTGGATCTAGCGCAGAATCGAAAGTGGGGCCAAGAGAAGGCCGCGTCCGCCGCGGCACGAGAAGTAGAGTTGCAGCGTCAGCGTCTGGTAGAGAAAGAAGCGGCGAGGCGGAAGACACTGGAAGAGGAGGCGCAGAACTGGCACCGTGCAACTCTAATTCGCCAGTATGCGGACGCGATTGCGCAAACTATGCGTCCGGGCGAGGAGGCCGATGCGCAGCAATGGTTGAGGTGGGCCCGTACGGTAGCTGACGAAGTGGATCCAACGTCGAGGCGTTGCGATCAACTGAGACAGGCGGGCGTGGCAACGTTGTCTCAAGGCAATAGGGAGGACGATAGTGCATCGAACGATCCAACGCGCAGAACTATACGAAAGGGTATGGACGGTCCCGATTTCGAAGCTATGCCAAGAGTATGGCCTCTCAGACAATGGACTGCGTAAAGTTTGCCGGAGGTTGGGCGTGCCCGTTCCAGAAAGAGGGTACTGGGCAAAGCAGGCCGCTGGAAAGGCGCGTGCGCGGCCGAAGCTTCCTGCTTTGGGGGGAAAGCCCGCTTCAGCTACCGTGACCACTAGGAATGAGACTACACCATCTCGCGTTATGAGGCCCGAGACGAAGGCAAGCCTGGAAAGGGATCTAGTATTCGAGAAGGATCCAAGCAACCGCGTGGAAGTTCGCGATCTGCCTATGCACAAAGCGATACTGTCTGTGCAGCAGCGACTTGCTCAACGAGTGACGGAGTGGCAGAAGGCTCGTAAAGATCACGAGGCGGCCCTGCAGAGATCAAAGAATAGGCCTTGGGAGCCGAATTGGTCAGCATTGAACTCCAGGCTGAGGTGGCCGGATTTTGATGAAAATGGCGGCTACCTGTTCTTGAAGAACGAGCCATGCGTGGCAAGGGTGACCGAAAAACAGATAGATCGCGCGGTGGAAATTTTGAACGCAATCGCGCATGCTTCTTCCAGCCGAGGGTATACGTTGTTGGTGCCGGACGGTGGGGCAGGCACTCTCACGTTTAGACGAAGAGGTATCGATACGCTCCTGCGCTTGACCGAGCATGCAACGGTCAAGGAGGTAAAGGACAAAAGCATCTTCTATGCGCACCTGGGCGGTATACGGAAAGAGCCGCATCCAACGGGGAAATTACGGATTCATTTCAGGATATCGACACGCCCTGAGAAGTTCGTGTCCGATGAAGACGGACGGCTGGAAGAGCGGTTAAACGACCTCTTCGCAAGAATCGCTAAGGCCGAAACTGCCTATGCGGAGCATATTCATCGCGCGGCTATCCAGGCAAGACTGCGCGAGGAGGCGCACACCCGATGGCTCGAAAGGCAGCAGAAGCGGGAAGAAGAGCGCAAGGAGAAGCAGGCCATTGAGCTGCAGCAACGGCGGGAAAAGGAGGAGCGGGATGGCTTTGTGCGCGATTTGTGCGATGAGGCTGATGCTTGGCGCAAGTCACGAACAATCGAGCAGTATTTGAGAAATCTTCGAGAGCTATCGGGCGGATCGGCTTCAAACGAGTTGCGCGAATGGTTCTCGCGGGCCGAAAAGCTGCTGCGGGAGCTCGACCCCACTAGTCGACGATTGGGAAGCTAGGGAGTCTGAAGCGAATGCTAGCGTTTAATGTGCTAACTGCGTTCGGAAGGCACGGGGTAGAGCGCCTTTTCCAAGGCAGAGCCGAGGGCCGTCCACGCTGTACGCATTTGGCTTGAGTGATCGCTGTGCAGATAGTGCCGGCGAATCTTGGCGTTGCCGGTATGAATCACATGGTTTTGGCAAAGGTCGATGACTTTGTCTTCAATGCCGATCGTCTCCATCAGGGTCGCTCCGGTGCGACGCAAATCATGGGCGGTCCAGTTGCCTTTCTTGCCACCAGCAAGGACTAGGCTATTGTCATTGCGTCGACCTTTGAGAGGTTTGCGGTCCATGAACATCATTTGCCGATCTCCAATCTGCTTGCCTACCGTTGATTCAGAGACGTGGTCGTCCTCTCTCTGTCGTGCTGGAAAGCACCATTTCCCGGCGCCAGTCTTCGCGTACAAGCGTTCGAACTGCTGGGTAGCGAAATCGGAAAGAAAAATGGTCAGCGCTCGTTGACCTGCCTTGGTCCTCTTAACGTTCTCCTTCGGGATGTACCAGGTGCGGGCCTTAAGATCTACATGTTCCCACCGCGCCTTTAGAGTCTCACCTATTCTCGTCAACGTGGAGAGGCAGAGCCATATTGCCACCTGAGTTTCCATAGCAATTGGGCGTGTGGCGCGCCGTTTGTCGGAAGACGCTGCATAGTCGCGTTCCATCCGCTCGAAGATGCCCCTAAGTTCGCGTACTTCCTCCGGTGAAAGTACTCTGTCGCGGACGTTGGTCAGGTCGTAGTCCTTGTCCACGATCTTGTCAATCTCGACAAGATCGGTAGGATTTCCTTCGATCAGTAGGGCGCGCCACGGCTTTCGCTTTTCCCCCCATGCCAACATTTGCCGTATCGCGGTGAATATGACCACGGCCAAGCGGTTAGCTCCCCTGGCTACGACTTTCCGAAGCATGGCTCGAACGTCATGTTCACTGAGGTTTCGAAGCGCTAGGCCCCTTAAGTCGGTTAGAACATCTTTTTCGAAGATTCGCTTCAGCTCAACGTTGTCATCAGACCGGCGTACCCCGTCGGCAATCCACGCGTCATAGAGGTCGGCGAAAGTTAGGTCTTCCGCGTTTCTACGAACTTCTTCGGCAATCGTGGCTTCCACCTTTCGCTGCGCGTCGATTCGTACGGCTCGCTTCTGCTCGTTGGGATTGATACCCCCCTTGACCCACTCCCGGGCTTGGTCCCTGTTGGCTCGGACCTGCTCTAGGGATAGCGTAGGCCAAGTCCCGCAGTAGTAGCGCTTGGTCTTGCCGCCCCATTTGTAGGCATATCGCCAGGCTACGGACGCGTTGGCTTCGTTGACGCGGACGTCACCTTGAAGGCCGTCGCCGTCTGCAAGCGTGTCGCCTTTCCATGCCGGGCCTATGGCTTCGAGTTCCTTGACTGTCCATCGAAAGCCTTTGCCGCGCTTCGGGTATCTGTTCATGAGCAGAGGGTCGTTGATCGGTTTTCATGGGGCAACCCATGGGGCAACTTTTTGCCGGATGGCAGCGTACAACGGCGAACGTTCCCGAACAAGTGGGTGACGATAATATCAATAAAAACAAAGGACTAGGCGTCCGCAAACGTCCGCCTTGGTTCGCCCTTATCTAATTTGGGAGCAGAGGGTCGTGAGTTCGAATCCCACCGCCCCGACCAATTAAATCAAAGGCATAGCTCAAGTATTGAGCTATGCCTTTGTGCTTTGGGGCCAGCGCTAAGCGGAATCGTCACCGGGGCGCCGGCGCCATTCCTTGCTACGCGGTCTACTATCCAGCTACGCCGCGACTTCGCGCGCGCTCCAGCCCACAAAGCGCGCGGTGAGCTTCACTGGCAAAGGGAATCTTTTCGCTGGATCAGCTCATAGGTAGTCGTCTTGAATACGTTGAGTACTCGGACGAGATCCGCGAGACGGTAACCGAGTTGATCGCTCATGCGGCGCCACGCTGCTCGGGGCTGGCCGTTTTGAACGATTCGGCAAGCTCTCGGAGGTGCGCGAAATCATGGACTATCTGGAGTGCTGGCGTAATCGCCGGTGGTATGAGCCGCCCGTCCACTTTAGACGGCTGTCCAAGATACTCCGCGCCAGCCCCACCATAGCTTAGCCATCTACTTCAAGGCCGGCATCCATGCGTCCACGCTTGAGCCGTATTCGGCATTCCGGCGAGAGATCGGCCTAAACATGGCCGTGGACTTCCTGACGTTCGGGAACGCCTATGCAGAGCGACTTGATAGCGTGACTGGCAAGCTGCTAGGGACGCATCATGCGCTGGCGAAGTACGCACGGCGCGGCGTGGAACCGGGGCGGTAATACTTCATCCCCAGTGCGGGTCAGGAACATCAATTCCAAGACGGCATGGTATGCCATCTGATGCAGCCGAATATCAACCAGGAAATCTACGGCCTGCCTGAGTACCTGGCGGCGCTTGACTCGGCATGGCTCAACGAAGCCGCGACGCTGTTCCGCCGCAAGTACTACCTGAACGGCAGTCACGCCGGGTTTGTGATGTATGCGACGGACGCGCTGCAGGATGAGTCGTATGTGAACGACATTCGCAAGGCGATGATAGAAGCCAGGGGGCCGGGGAACTTCCGCAATCTGTTTGTGCATGAGCCAGGCGGAAAAAGGACGGCCTGCAGATTATCCCTGTGAGCGAGGTGGCCGCGCGTGATGACTTCTTCAACGTCAAGAACGTCTCGCGTGATGATGTGTTGGCCGCGCACCGCGTGCCGCTGCAGTTGATGGGCATGGTGCCATCGAACTCGGGTGGCTTTGGTACGCCGATATCGGCGGCTGAGGTCTTCGCGCGCAACGAGTTGGAGCCGCTGCAGGCCAAGTTTCGGGAAATCAATGAATGGATTGGTCAGGAAATGGTCAGATTTAGGCTCTACATCATCGCTGGCGAGAGCGACGATTAAGCCGCCACCGCGTGCATCTAACCCCGCCTATGCCGGGCTTTTTCGCCGCTTCTTACATTGTCCGCCGCGCCTGGCGCCAGGCTCCACTGCCAACGCCTCGTTCAACCAGGGTTCGGCCGCCACGTACTCGCGCAGCTCGGCCACCCGGTCGATGATGTCCTGGCGGTGTCGCAGTCCGCTGGCGCTCCGCAAGCCGCTTCCAAGGCCTCGAGAACGCGCCGCAGGCGCCATAGTGGCCGGCGCCGATCGGTCGAAGAAGTCCATGCTGCACCTCGGAATACTGGGTAGATATGCAGCATTCGGCTGGGTGCGATGGTCTGGCGCGCAGTTGTCCTCCTTCGCGCCTGCGCGCTAAATGGGCGAGAGGAGACTCGACCATGCGTCACCCTTTGGCGCCAGGGTTGGCGCGCTTCTGCGCAAGCCGCTGGTGGGGCGTTGCAGGCGACGCAGAACGTAGCATCGGCGACGCACTTTCATGCGCTTCGTGGAAAGGGCACGTTTTTCTGAAGGTCGCCAGGGTGGCTCAAGTAAATTTCGCCGTCGATGAGGATGCGCATGCGGGCCGGGCCCAAGGCTATTGTCTAACCCTGCCGTAATGTCTATCGCGTCGCGCTTTGGTGCCGAGAAATGACGATGACGACCTCTGTGCCGCGACGCAAAAGCCGGGAGTCATCTGACGTGTTTTGCAAGGTTTATCTCACGGTGAAACGCCACTCACTGTGTCGCTGTGCCGTCGGTTGGCGGGATGCGGAATAGGCCACCACTCATCTCGTTCGCTTGATGCCAGAAGGCGGTCAGTTCATCTCCGTGGAGCCGCCGTGCCAGCGCCCAGGTGTCCCGGTAGGCCGGTTGTGTGCAAAACGCTGAGAACAGCCACTGTGAGCATTCGCCATTGTTCTTCTCGCTGAACAAGTGGAATGCGCTGTGCTCATTCAGCACGGCACATATACCCTCGAATTCTGCCGCCGAAACAAGAGAATACGGTACTTGATCCACTAATTCCTCGGGCAGCCCCTTCGCCCGCAGCCCTTCTATAACTTTCTCGCGTACGGGCTGCGCGACCACTCCTCCGAACGCGATAAAGTCCTCTAGGGTCGCAACTACGGAGAAACTGGGCAGATTGTTCGGCTTCCAATCTGTGATTCCCGACAATGCCTCAGAAATATTGGCATAGTTTTGTACGACCATGTCCGCCAGCCTCTGCACCGTTCTTTCGACGTCCGAATACGTTTCCGCACTTATAGCCTCTGCCCTGATACGCGTCGCTTTACACTCGATGAAGAGGTTGGCTGTTCCATCCGAAAGAATCCAGTCAGCGCCATGGTGCTTCTTTTTCTTTCCCACCAAGTAAGGTTGCGGTTTGTGTACCTCCCAAGGAATTGCTTTCTTGCAACTCTTGCTCATCACTAAACCGATGTAGTGCTCGAAAACAAAGCCGAAACCATTCTCAAAGCCGTCTATTTTGACTAGATCATAGTAAACGCCCGATGTGATCCGGCGCAGAACTAGGCCCGGGATAGGGCAGTAAACACGATCGGGAAATAGAGGATCTACGTTTACCAAGGGCGTGCTCTGCAACGGATTCACAGTGAACGCCCATGATCGTCCAAACCGCTGAGTCTCTAAGATTCTTTCTTTGAGTAGGGTAGTGGGAGCAGCCATTCGGGAGAAGAACAAGTCACGTTCATCATCTGAGATCCCGAAAGATGTGAAGTCCGCGGAAGTAACAAAGAAGGGCTTAGACTTCACCGCCCCGGCGACTGCGCAGCCCAGGAAATAAAACACTTTTGGCGATAGGCCGACCCCCTTTTCGAATACCCCCGTCATTCCAGGATGTTCGAAGATGAGTTTGTATCTCATCAGGTCAGCTACCTGCACGCCACGCTGAACTGGAAATTGTTGATGGGCCAGCCGGTGCATGTGGAGCAATAGCTGTTGCCAATTAGGGTCTGGACGGAAAGACGATAGGTCCTTAACGTGGTTAAAAATTCGCTTGAGTACTGGAAGTTCTAAGAGTGATGCCTGCCCCCGGGCAGAGACGTGTAGCAAAACCTCGCGTGCCAGCAGGGCCAAGTCCCAGTGGTGAACATAGTCTGCCACGTGGAGGGGTATGCCTCTTCGATCCAGTCCGAGAATCCTCGCCATTTCAGGGATCTCGACATCTCCAGAAAGATGGACCGAATACTGCCAAAGAACGTGCAAGGACTCTTCCAAGCGAAGCGTTCGAAGGGCGTTTCGAAACGGTTTGTATGCGGTGTAGAACGCTTGAGAAACCGCATCGTCGGTAATATCGTTAGTCTTCGCCATTCGTTCAATGATCCTGCGTTAGAGCAATTTTGCTAGCATCGCCTTAGATGAATCTCATCAGCGTATTCGAAGGGCGGCCTAACATCGTGGTTGGATACTACGACAGTTGCAAACCTATAGGTAGGGATCGCGTTCTTGTTGAGTCTGCGTGGTTGCGTAGTAAATGCTCAGGCTTAGGGAAAACCTGGGAGAGGCCTAACCTTTCTTATTGGCGCTGAAAAGGATTTTTGGCTCTTCAAGGGTGAACGATCCCCCTGATGCGCATCCATTTCCGGGAGATGTCAGCACATGCATAAAGAGAGGATCTTGGAGTCATCCACAGCCCCATCGGTGAGCACTACGGTTAATGTGCCGGTAGGCTGGTCAGAGTTTTCCCTCACGAAATTTTTTTCAATATTGGAACAGCAAGCGTTTGCCACTTTCGTCAACCGCGTTGACGACATAAGGCCGATTCTGTTGTTTGAAGAAGCCTTTAGTGCACGTATGCCCGAAATTTTTCACGGTGGCGGGCGGGATGAGCATCTAGCAATGGTGCTCTTTGCGAGGATGCTCTCCGCGCAAACTGGCGCGGCGCGGTTGCTCTTTGCGGGTCAAGTTATGAGGCTCAGGCGCTGTTGCGTTCGGCGATTGAATGCGGTGTATATGGCTGTCTTGTCCGATATGACGCGGGCCTGCGCCAGACCTGGTACGACCGTGGAAAAAGCAACTCAGCGAGGTCGCGTTGCAGGGACGCATTTGCTTGGAATGCCCTAATGAACATGCTGGACGCGCGATCACGTGACCTGCGTCGTCTAATTAAGCCCGTCTATGAAAAATTGATTGATATGGGTGCCCATCCGAACTTCGATGGGGTGGGGGAAAGTATCCGGCTGGAGTCGGCCAGCGACGGTACACATACGCTTTCTACTGTGTTCTCAAGCGCAGAAGTTGCACCGTTCCGTGCCGCAGTTAGGCAACATATCGGTGTTCTTCACATTGGGTTTGAGCTTGTTCGGACGGCTGCGCCTGAGCGACTGGAAAGAGTGGGAGTCACGGCACAAGTAAGCGAAATTCTTAGTTCCGTGGGAGTTCAGGTGCTCAGTCCTCCTGCACGCTAGTCCATTAACCGCCGCTGCTGGCTCGACAACGAGTCACGTTGTCGCGTCGTCAGCTTCAAGGGGCCGGGGCAGCCATTCTGCCGGATCGCCCAACAGGATGGTCAGGTGGCTGCCTAGCGCGGCAAGGGCTGTCTGTCGATGGTTCAGCATAGTCTGACGTTGTGGCGCATGCCTTTCTGTAGTATTTCCCGGCGGGCCGTAAGCTTCCCCGTGCGGTAGACAGTCGTCAGTAGAATATTCGGAGCCTCCCCCCCGTTAGGAGTCTTCCTTGAAGAAATCCAGATTTACCGAAAGCCAGATCGTTGCTGCACTGAAGGA
>Ga0213821_1001025_pt1 | contig 14228 bp, 11 predicted proteins | sample MC6MC0909MG_FD_179894 | JGI IMG/M metagenome (GOLD analysis project Ga0213821, IMG submission 179894) | Enriched soil aggregate microbial communities from Iowa State University, Ames, United States - MC6-MC0909-MG | ecosystem: Environmental > Terrestrial > Soil > Unclassified | place: USA: Iowa...
TGCCTGCTCAAGTAGAGAAAATCTCGTTCGTCATTACGATTCATGATGCAGAAGCACGCGGTCAGAATTTTGGACAAGTGTCAAATGCTTTCTGCCGCATCGTAAACGAAGAGACAAATCAAGAAATCATTCGGTATGATTTAGGAGAGGATTTCTCTATTGAAACAGCAATCATCGTTGGGGAGTTATACCGCCACAACGGTGAATGGAAATTCTCGGCTGTCGGCTCAGGCTATCAAGGCGGACTCGGCCGCATCGCAACAGACTTCGGTCTAAACGTAGGTTAAACCATAGTATAACAATTAGAATAACACGACAACAAAGAAAAAGGACAAGAAGGATCTAGAATCCAACTTGTCCTTTTTTGCTTTATCACAGTGACATCATTGTTTATGGTGTCAGGCACCATTTACAATACCCAAGACTTATTAATGGTGTCTGGCACTACATTAGCTTGCTTTGGGTTGGGGGTGTTTTTGTTTATTTGCGTTTAGTTTTAGGTAGACTGGGATTCCAATCAAGGTTACTATGATTGATAATACCGCATCTAGCGGAGTGTTGATGAGAGTGCTGCCAATGATATAAAGGGCGCCAAGTATAGCGACGATTGGTGTAATCGGATATAAAGGTACTTTATAATGTGTTTGGCTGTTATCCAATCCTTTTTTTCGTAGTAAGAACACGGCGATAAAGGACAAAACATAAAACGTAAATACAGTAAATATAGCAATATCAGAAAGTCGGTCGGGATTTGTCAAAATCATCATCAGGACCGCAATGACTAGTTGAGAAAGTGTAGCCCCTACAGGTGTTTTCGTTTTTGGATGGATATAAGATATGGCTTTTGCACCAGGTAAGAATCCATCTCTCGCCATTGCATACGGAATCCTAGGGAATGTCAATACCTTTCCATTTAAACAGCCGAAAATCGAAACAAGAATCCCAATACTCAGCAAGTTTCCACCCATTTTTCCAAAAAGTATCGTTGCCGCTGTGCCAGCTGCATTAGGACCTAATTCAACAATTTTGTTTGCTGGCAGCACATGGAGCATCGCGATATTGACAGTTAAGTAAGAAATAATAACAATAACAATTCCCGAGATAATGGCCCTTGGAAGTGTTTTACTAGGGTTTTTCATTTCTCCTGCCATAAAACCAACATTCATCCAGCCATCATAGGCAAAAAGGGTTGCTAGAATTGCTGCCCCCATGCTGAAGGAATGGGTGATACCGCTGTCCATATTTAGCACCTGATGCTCCCCTTGAAAAATTCCAAATGTGGCTATGAGAATAATAGGAATCAATTTTCCTATCGTGGAGATATTTTGTATAAACCCACCATACTGTGTTCCTAATAAATTCATAAATACTAGAAAAATAATCGTTATGATTCCAATAATAGTATTGCTTTCTTGAGAAAAACCAAACAACCCTGCTACGAGCGATCCGAAATAGAGTCCGAGTGCTCCCATTATGGCTGGTCCGTAGATAAGCGTTTGTACCCAGCCGCATAAAAATCCCCAAAACTTTCCGTAAACCTCTTCAATATAAACATATAGACCACCGGTTTTTGGAATTTTGACACTGACTTCTGCAATCGTTAATCCGCTTGCAAGTGTGATAATCCCACCTATTATCCAAGCCCAAAGTGCCAATGTTGAATTTCCAGTGGAAGCAATCACGATCCCAGGCTTCATAAAGATTCCAGATCCGATAACGGTACCAACTACCAAAGAAGTCGCAACGGCAAAGCCAATATTTTTCTTTAAATGCGCCTCATTCCCCATATGTCCGCCTCCACCATACAAATGTATTTTTTAAATTCACACGAATTATAACATGGAAATAATCCATTTTATTTTTTTGGAATATATAAATTATTATTTAGAAAAAACCTTTGTTTTAATTATGAAGGTGAGTGTACTAATTGAATATAGGTTGAAATATTGGTATGGTAACGGTATGATTTTTAGGAAATAGAAGGAGATTAGTTTATGAGGTTTTTTGTGAAAACGCAGGTTCTTGCTATCATAATAGCGCTTTTTTGGATCATATACTTAAGTGTTTTGGCTTTTTTAGATCAGCCGGGTCGAGCACTCCAGTATATTAATTCGTTTGTTAACGGATTTGCAATTTTATTTGCCGTCATTTATTTTCTGTTAACCAAATATTTTATCGGACGAAACTGGCTTGCAGTTCCATTGGTTCTGATTCCCTATTTTCTTGTTTACAAACCGGTTTTTCAGCAAGTTCTAATAAGCTTAGCAAATGAAAGCTATAGCATGACACTTAATTTTCTTTCGCTATCAACAGGGGCCACGCATCTTCTTGCCATAATCTGTGGTTTAGGCTTCGGGATCATGTTCTCGAGACCACAATTTAAGTCTTGATATATAAATTCAGGAAAAGGACAAATCCCTGGCACAGTCGGGGGATTTGTCCTTTTTTATTATACTTAACATAAGACCTGGAAATCATTCGTATCGTGCTGCTGCCGGTTTTTATGTATAATTGTGGGGAAGGGGTGACTGCTTTATGGAAGGTAAGTGGCTGATAGCGGATCGGGATTTGAATGAGCGGGAGGGGTTAAAATGGTTATTAAAAACTTCTTCTATTCCCGTGTCTGACATTATAATAGCATCAAACTATCAGGAATTTATTTTTTTGTTTGAAAAAGAAGTCCCTGACATCGTGCTTATGGAGTTGGATATGATCAGCAAGGAGGAGTGGTCCGCCTTCCGTGAACTGATCCAAATCTATGATCCAATCTTACTTTTAACCAGTGCAGAAGCAACCTTCGAAAAAGCACGACTGGCTATCGATATGCAGGCGATGGATTTAATGATAAAACCTTTTTCGACAACAAAGGTAAAATCAGCCTTCCAAAAGGCTTCACGAAGACTGAGCTCTAAATTTTATACGAGTAGCATTCATCATCCTCATTCTCATAAAGACATTTCCTATGAAGGATTGTTCCTCTCGCAGGAAACAACATCTGAAAATGTTAAGATAGCGGCCTTTCAGACAGAGAGTGACGATATGGTGCCTACATTATATTCTTTTATCATGGAATATCCATTTATAGACAGCCGCGGTGTTTTCGCACTAAGTGATATGGTGGTGCTACTATTCAAAGAAAATTGCCACAACATGACAGAACAATGCCAAAAAGCGATGAGAAAGTGGGAAGAAGAATATTCTGATCCATTGGCGATCGTTGTACATAAAGGAAACTCCTCGGCTATGACCCTTAACCATAAATACCTGCAAACTCGGAAAATGCTGGAGTTTACCTACTATAAAGGATATCGACAAGTGGTCGAGTTAGAGTTTTCACCAGATTGGGGGCATATCGATCCGTTTTTAACACCTCCGGAACAAAGAGAATGGGTCGACATGCTAACAAATCTTGATTTGGGAAAAATAAAAACGTGGCTCTATGATGAATTCCTTCAATTACATGATCCATATCCGGATCCTGGTTTAGTAAGAATAAGGTTAACGAGTATTTTGGCGCAAGTAAGAAGATTTATGAAGACCTACAATCTTAACGATAATCCAAGTCATGAACAAGATTACCGATATATTTTTAATTCGATACTATATGATACAGTTCTCTATCGGACAGTTCAAAACCTCATTTTATTTAGTCAAAAAATATTTGATGGTGCCGAAACAAGCATGCAAAACTTGAAACAAGATCCAATTGAACTAGGAATTTCTTATATGAAGGCGAATTTTTCTAATAGCAGTCTGCGATTGGAAGACGTTGCGGAATATGTAGACCGGAATCCGTCCTATTTCAGTCATCTTCTGATCACGAAAACAGGCTCCAGTTTTACAGAGATGTTAGCAAGCATACGAATGAAAGAAGCAAAGCGTTTATTAAATGAAACAAGAAAGCCGATTAAAGAGATTTCGATTCTGGCGGGCTATCATAATGCCAATTATTTTAGCAGAATGTTTAAGGAATTAATCGGCATCTCGCCAAGAGATTTCCGAATGCAAAAATCGGATTGAATATAAGTGGAAAAAAGAACAGTTCAGTCATACTGTTCTTTTTTCTATAAAAATTATACTTTTACAAAAATATTATCATTATTTATTGGGAAGTACTAAAAAAAATGTAGATTAATCCATCGATATTATCTTTTTTCTAATTTTTAATCTCTATTTTTCAGAAAATTATCTTTTTATAATGTATATAGAATGATAAATAGGGAGTGAAATGAATGGAAATGAATACAGCAAAAAAGCGAGTAATTAAGAACTATAAAGGAACAGACTTACATGCAAAGGGCTGGATTCAAGAGGCCGCACTACGCATGTTGATGAACAACCTTGATCAAGAGGTTGCCGAAAGACCAGAGGATTTAGTTGTTTACGGCGGCATCGGAAAGGCTGCACGTAACTGGGAGTCTTATGACGCAATTGTGAATACACTGCTTGAATTAGAGAATGATGAAACATTGTTAATTCAATCTGGTAAACCGGTAGCCGTTTGGAAATCCCACAAGGATGCACCACGTGTATTACTTGCAAACTCCAACCTTGTACCTGCTTGGGCGAATTGGGAGCATTTCCATGAGCTTGATCAAAAAGGCTTAATGATGTACGGACAAATGACGGCCGGCAGCTGGATTTATATTGGCAGCCAAGGGATTGTTCAAGGAACCTATGAAACGTTTGCTGAATTAGCTCGTCAAGCATATGGCGGAACATTAAAACACACGATTACACTTACTGCAGGACTTGGCGGCATGGGTGGTGCGCAGCCACTGGCCGTAACAATGAACGATGGTGTTTGTTTAGCAATTGATGTAGATGAGACTAGAATCGACCGCCGCATTGAAACCGCTTACCTTGACGTGAAGACAAATGACCTTGATGAGGCATTGAAAATTGCGCATGAAGCGAAAATCGAAGGTAAGGCATTATCGATTGGTTTATTAGGAAATGCAGCCGAAATTTTACCGCTAATGATTGAAAAAGGCTTCAATCCAGATGTGTTAACAGATCAAACCTCTGCACACGACCCATTAAACGGCTATGCGCCTGTTGGTTTTACCTTAGAAGAAGCTGCTGCATTACGAAAAGAAGATCCAGCCAAGTATGTGGAACTTTCTAAGCAAAGCATGGCAATCCATGTAAAGGCTATGCTGAAAATGCAAGAAAAAGGTGCGGTTACGTTCGATTACGGAAATAACATCCGGCAGGTAGCTAAGGATGAAGGTGTGGAAAATGCTTTTGATTTTCCAGGCTTTGTACCGGCCTATATTCGCCCGCTATTCTGCGAAGGAAAAGGTCCGTTCCGCTGGGCAGCACTTTCCGGCGATCCCGAAGATATTCGTAAAATTGATAAAGCACTTTTACGTGAGTTTAAAGATGATGAGCACCTATGCAAATGGGTGAGAATGGCGCAGGAAAAAATCAGCTTCCAAGGACTTCCAGCTCGCATTTGCTGGCTTGGATACGGTGACCGTGCCCGCTTTGGTAAAGTGATAAACGAAATGGTTGCATCAGGTGAGGTTTCAGCACCAATTGTAATTGGCCGGGACCATTTAGATGCAGGCTCTGTTGCGTCGCCTAACCGTGAAACAGAAGCAATGAAGGATGGCAGTGATGCTGTATCTGACTGGCCGATTTTGAATGCGATGATTAATGCTGTCGGCGGTGCAAGCTGGGTATCGTTACACCATGGCGGCGGCGTTGGTATGGGATATTCTCAACATTCAGGTATGGTAATTGTTGCCGATGGTACGAAGGATGCGGAAGTTCGACTTCAGCGTGTCTTAACCACAGACCCTGGAATGGGTGTTGTCCGTCATGCGGATGCCGGTTATGAGCTTGCAATTAAAACAGCAAAAGAAAAAGGCATTAAAATGCCAATGCTTCAGCAAGACTAATAGACTGAGAGGATGTTCGAATTGAGTAAAGCAATTTTTATCAGAAATGCTTCTCAGCTCGTTACTTTACAGGGGAGTTCAAATGCTCCCCGTGTAAAAGAAGCGATGTCTGAGCTTGGCATTATTGAAAAAGGCAGTGTTTGGATTGAGGACGGAGTGATTCAAGCAGTAGGTACGGACGAAGAGCTTTGTGAAAAATTTGCCGGTCGTCTTGGCGAAGCAGAAGTGGTGGATGCAAGCGGCAAACTCGTCACTCCAGGTCTCGTTGACCCGCATACACACTTGGTATTTGCCGGCAGCAGAGAAAATGAATTTAATATGCGTCTGCAGGGTGCGACGTACATGGAAATCATGAACGCTGGCGGCGGTATACATGCAACAACAAGAGCGACACAGGCTGCCACACATGAAGAACTTTTTCAAGAAAGCTATGAACGGTTAAATCAATTCTTGCGTCACGGTGTAACTACAGTTGAAGCCAAAAGCGGCTACGGCATGGAATGGGAAACAGAGTTGAAGCAGCTGGAAGTAGTGAAACTTTTGAATGAAAAGCATGTTATTGATGTCGTTTCTACCTTTATGGGTGCCCATGCAGTGCCAAAGGAATACAAGGAAAATCCCGATGAGTTTGTACGCCTGCTTGTGGAAGAAATGATTCCGAAGGTGGCGGAGCTTGGGCTGGCGGATTTTAACGATGTTTTCTGTGAGCATGGCGTTTTTACACCAGAGCAATCTAGAATCATTCTTGAAGCTGGGAAGCGGCATGGATTAATTTCAAAGATTCACGCGGATGAAATTGAACCATATGAGGGAGCAGAGCTTGCAGCAGAAGTAGGGGCAATTTCGGCGGATCATTTACTTAAGGCATCGGAAAAAGGAATGAAGGCAATGGCGGAAAAAGGTGTGGTAGGAGTGTTACTTCCAGGGACAGCCTACTTTTTAATGGCGGAATCCGCGAATGGCCGAAATATGATTGACCTAGGAGTACCGGTTGCGTTATCGACAGATTGTAATCCTGGTTCGTCACCGACTGTTTCCTTGCCTTTTATTATGAATCTAGGATGTTTAAAAATGGGGATGACACCTGCAGAAGTCATCACGGCGACAACGATTAATGCGGCACATGCGATTAATCGCGGGCATGAGCTTGGCAGTTTAGAAGTTGGGAAAAAAGGAGACGTGACGATTTTTAACGTCGAAAATTATATGAAGCTTCAATATTCTTATGGAGTGAATCATACAGATACAGTGGTGAAAAATGGTCAGGTGGTTGTTAGAGGAGGGCATATAGTTGAAGAGCTTTCTGTATCCTAAATTGAATCCGCCAAGTTTTACATGGGTTAGACCCGATCATGATGCAGATATTGCAAAGGTTCATGAATGGATTCAGCTACTTACCTCTGATTCTGATCCTGAAAAAAGCAAGGACGCCGATTTTGTAGTTGTCGGCGTCCCGCTTTCCCGTTCATCGATCAGTGCGTCGGGTGCCTCTGAATTTCCTGATGCCTTCCGCCGCGCTTGGAAGGGATTCACAACCTATAATTTGGATGATGATATCGATTTATCGGAAATGACAGCAATCGATGTTGGTGACGTTCCGATGAACGTCACCGATATCCGCCTCTGTCATGATAATATTATTCAAGCATCTGCAGCTATCCACGACCATTTCAGAACGTCAAAGGTGTGTGCAGTTGGCGGGGATCATTCGATTACCGCGATGATGGTGAAAGGGCTGCACCAGGCACGGCCAGCCGAGAAAATTGGGATTCTTCAATTTGATACCCATTTTGATTTGCGGGATCTGACGGATAATGGTCCATCGAACGGGACACCGATGCGAAACCTGATTGAAAGCGGAGTTGTTAAAGGGTCTGATATGTACAACATCGGTCTGCATGGTTTTTTTAATACGAAGGATCTAAAGAGATACGCTGATGAAAAGGGCGTAAACTATATTACGCTTCGGAATGCAAGGAAAAAAGGCATAGAAGAAACGGTCCGCCACTGCTTAGAGGAGCTGGCCGCAAAGGTCGACACGATATATTTAACCGTTGATATGGATGTACTGGATATCGCCTATGCTCCAGGGGTACCGGCATCAACGCCGGGGGGCATGACAACAGCAGAACTGCTGGAAGGGGTACTAGCAGCTGCCAAGCATCCAAAAGTCAAAGCAATGGACATCGTCTGCCTCGACCCACTCAAAGACACCAACGCCCAGCCAACAGTAAAACTCGGCACCCACGTCTTTTTAACCTTTCTCACAGGGGTAATAATGAGATAGGTGTCAGGCACCATAAAAAGACATTTAAGGGTATTTGTCCACCTCCAGTGGACAAATACCTAGTTTTGGTTGGAAATCGAACGAGGGAAATTTTATTTTTAAGGGGGATGGATTATGGAGAATCAGCCATTAGTTCAGGTTGAGCAGCCAGAGTTACAGAATAGTAATATGTTGAATATGATGAAATTCTTTGTTTTTAGTGCCATTGGTATTTTTGTATTTTTTGTTCCAATTACGTTGAATGGAAAATCTTCGATCATGCTCGACCATTTTGTTTCTTTTATTCAATTGGCAGTTCCAGGTGTTTTGCCGTATTATGCATTATTAGTCATTTTATTGGGGGCTATTTATCCATTCTATAAGAAGACATGGAAAAAGGACAAGGTAACATTAGTATTTTCAGTCTTGAAAGTATTTGGTTTTGTTGCAGGTGCGATGCTTGTTTTTAATGTAGGACCAAAGTGGTTTTTTGCTCCGGATATGGCTCCATTCCTTTTTAACAAGCTAGTCATTTCGGTAGGTTTGTTAGTGCCAATCGGCTCTGTCTTTCTTGCCTTATTAGTAGGGTATGGTTTACTTGAATTTATCGGAATATTCATGCAACCGGTTATGAGACCGATTTGGAAGACCCCAGGCAGATCGGCAATTGATGCAGTCGCATCGTTCGTAGGGAGTTATTCTATTGGCCTATTAATCACTAACCGTGTTTTCAAAGAAGGGAAATACACAATTAAGGAAGCAGCGATTATCGCAACAGGATTCTCAACAGTTTCAGCGACATTTATGATTGTTGTCGCGAAAACGCTGAATCTTATGGATATGTGGAATGCTTATTTTTGGGTTACATTGGTGGTTACGTTTATCGTAACGGCAATTACTGTACGAATCTGGCCATTATCAAAAATGAGTGATTCTTACTATCAGGAAATGGATGGAGACCAAGAGGTTATCATTAAAAAAGACCGCGTGAAAACTGCGTGGAAAGAAGCAATGATTACAGCGAATGAGTCACCAAGCTTTGGTAAAAATATTTTGGACAACCTTAAAGATGGCTTTGTCATGACAATGGGGATTTTGCCATCCATCATGTCTGTTGGTTTACTAGGTCTTATTTTGGCTGAGTTTACGCCCGTATTTGACTGGTTAGGATATATATTCTATCCATTTACTGCACTTGTACAGCTGCCTGAACCAATGCTTGCAGCAAAGGCTAGTGCCGTAGGCATTGCGGAAATGTTCTTGCCAGCACTATTAGTGACAAAAGCTGCAGTCGTGACGAAATTTGTCATCGCAGTTGTTTCCGTTTCATCTATTATCTTCTTTTCAGCAGTAGTACCATGTATCTTATCAACAGAAATCCCTCTCACCATAGGCAAACTCGTGGTGATCTGGTTCGAAAGAGTTGTCCTAACGATATTACTTACGGCACCAATTGCTTATTTGCTGCTATAAAAATTCAAAAAAAAGTTTTTTAAACATGGAACACAGGCAGGAATGGTTCTTAAATGAATTTTCTAAAAAAAGGAATGGCCGACGATCCCTTTAATCGATGGCCATTCCTTTTTTGTGCCTATTTCTATAATAAAGCATTGATACTTCAAAGGCTTTTGTCCATTTTTTTTGGATTTTTAGACTCTTGCCCTACCATTCCCCCCCTCAAATGAATTAACTATATTATTCAATGAAGTTCAGCAGTTTTTTCTGTTTTAAAGAAATATTTGTTAGTTAAGCTGAAAACTAGGCAGGAAATAAAGGATTTAATGGAGATCATAACCAGCTAATCATCTGCTATCATTTTTATTCAGTGCAAGGAGGGAAAACGTGGATACTAAACAATTGATAAAATGGGTAAAAGGTATTAAAGTTCGAAACGTCGTAAATTCTGATGTGGAAGTAGTGAACAAATCCCCATTAGTTATGTTAGGGAAAGGGCGCCAAGGTGCGGTTTTTCAAGTATCTGACGATATTTGTATAAAAGTATTCGGTAACGAAGAGGATTGTGCCCGAGAACACTATGCTTTAACCCTTGGACAAAAAACAGATCTTTTTCCAAAAATACATGCAAGAGGGGCACGCTATATTGCGATGGATATTGTCAAAGGGGTGGACATCCGCGAATATTTACAATCGCAGCCACTTACTGAAGCACTATCTGCCAAACTAATTGAAATGTTAGTAACGTTTAAAAAGATTGGCTATGAGAGGATTGACCATCATAAAAGGCAAATTTACCTACAGCCGGATGGTAATCTGAAGGTAATTGACGTAGCAAGGACGGTTTGGCGTGACCGAGTCTATCCATATCCTCGTAAATTATTGACTTCTTTAGGGGAAGAAAATAAGGAAATTTTTTTATCACATGTGCAAGAAATGGCACCTGAATTATATGCGGAATGGTTGCACTATATCCGCCTGGAAGAGATTTCTCATCAAATCTACCAAGTTTTATTGCCACAAAAACCTGATAAAGAAACAATGAAAAATCTAAGCAAACAGTTGTTAACTACAAAGGATGAGGAAAAATATGTTGCACGACTGCATGGTTTGGTTCACAAAGTATTCAAAGAAGAATGGATCAAAACAATGCTTGCGCGGGGCGCGAAACCGGATGCTGTGATGGAAAAAATAGATAGATATTGGGATTATCGCGAGCGGGAGCAATATCATGATCGAGACAAGGATCGAAAACGCGATAAGGATCGAAAACGCAAGGAAGAAAAACGTTACTCTGGGGAAAGCAGCGACGATTATGATAAACACGACTATAGGAAGCGATTTGTAGGAGAAAAATATCGATGACCGGGATCGTTGAAACGGTCATAAAAAAAGGAAGCCAGCATCGCTAACTCTATATAGCAGGCTGTCACAAAAAATGCTGGGTGCTATTAAATTATATTTAAAAATAGAGGTCGCCCTAAATAACAATAAGGAGTTTAAGCTGAATGAAAGTATTAGTAATCTGGCGGCTCCTCACCGTTGGCGGGGTAAATGCAGGATGGAGAAATCGCTCGATTTATTTTAAACAGCATGGAATTGATACTGAATTTTTATATACGACAGATCATGGCGGGCTCCACATTATGCAGGATGTTGCTCCCGTTTATTTAACGAAGGATGAAAAGGAAATTATTAAAATTATCAAAAACAACGCCTATGACGCCATCATTGTTGTTGATACCGGTGCAGCCTATAAATGGATCCGAAAAGCAAAATATAAAGGTCCTGTCATTGTGGAAGCCCGAACCCCAGAACTCATTAAACTCATGCCCCACTTAAAAACATTTAAAGGAATTCAGCCAGAATTAATCATTGTTCCTTCACGTTATCAAAAACGATTAGTTTCTATTCTGACTAATGATATCCCAATCAATGTAATATACAACGGCGTTGATACATCTTTTTTCCGTGCGTTATCCATAGAGGAAATTGACTTTAACACTGCACCCACACTGCCTAAAGATAAAAAAATAATCGGCTGGATTGGCAGATTAGATAAACGAAAGAACTGGCCCATGCTGCTTGAAGTGGCCAAAAAGATTAAAAATGAACGGAGCGATATTGAAATTTGGATCATTGGCGGAGCGCAAAGTGTGCAGCGTGAAGAATTTAAAGCCTGCTGGGAAGAGGAAGGGCTTACTGAAATAATCAAATGGTTTCCCGTCATTCCATATCAACAAATGCCTCATGTTTATGCAAAAATTCGGCTATCAGGCGGCTGTACCCTTGCGACAACCAAATCCGAATCGTTTGGCAATACATTTATTGAATCGATGATTTGCGGTGTTCCCGTTGTTGCTTCTAATATGATGCCAGTTACTGAATTGGTTACTGCGGGTAAGACAGGTCTGCTTTTTCGGGGACTAAATGTCGAAGACGCAGTTAAGCAGCTCTACGGAATCCTGGATGATCCCGAGAAACATAAACAAATGTCGCAAGCTGCGATTGACATGGTCCAACAAAAATTCTCCATTCAATCCGTGTCTGGTGATTATATTCATTTGTTAAAAAAAATCGGCCAAATGAATAAAGGGGAAGACGGCGAGGTGGATGCTACATGATTAATCCTGTTGCTTATCAAAAGAAATTGGAAGGGAAATCCAATTCCCATTTAATTACTTTTAATGATGGAAAGGAATATGTAGTAAAATTTTTCCAACTTGGTTTTGAAAAAACCTTGCCTAATGAATGGATAGGTTATTGCTTTGCACGATACCTTGGACTGCCTGTTCCATTTGGTCGGTTAGTGGAAATTCCACAAGAGTTTACTTTACAAGTACCTGAACTCGTTGATGTGCACCAAACTCAGTTCCAATTCGCCTCGATGTACATTCCTGATTGCCTTAATGGACATCAAGTTTCCAATGTACCCAATATAAGTAATCGCCAATCTTTGGCAGGGATTATTTTACTGGATTACTGGTTGTGTAATCGTGATCGGACACGAAAAAACATTCTGCTATATGAAGCAGAGAGCGGGAACTACCAATTGTGGATGATTGATCAAGCTGAGATTTTCGGAAGATACAACTGGCTTCATTCTGATTTAGAAAATTTGCCAGTGGAAGTATTGAAAAGTGCCACACATGAATTAATGGCGCAATTTATTAAAAATGAACAAAGTTTTACTGAGCACCTTGAAATAATTCAAACTATGCCTATTCTTTTAATGGAAGAAATTGTCTCGATAATTCCTGATGAATGGATGGTTTCGAAGGAAGAAAAAAAGGCGATCGTTAGTACCTTGGTAAACAGGCGCAAAAAAATTCTGCCAGAGCTGATGCATAAATTTTTAAAAAAGGTTTATCAGCCACTACATTCCAACGAGGAATGACTACCTTTCCCAATTGGGTACTGAGTATTTATTATTAGAAAGTGAAATGGATTCTGTTTAGTTGAAGGTACTATTTTCATGATGGATTTAGAAATAAATAGGTTCCTAACGTGACAGGAGGCTGTCCTTCAACATATATGTAAGTAAAAAGATATTTTAGGAGGGAGGGAGTTTATGAAAATCCGAAAAGCCATTATTCCAGCTGCAGGCCTTGGCACTCGTTTTTTACCTGCAACGAAAGCGGTGCCAAAGGAAATGTTTCCAATTGTTGATAAACCGACGATTCAATATATTGTAGAAGAGGCTACAGCGTCGGGGATTGAAGAGATTATCATAATAATCGGCAGGGGAAAACGGTCTATAGAGGATCACTTCGATAAATCCTACGAGCTCGAAGATACACTGTTTAGAAAAAATAAATTAGAAGATTTAGAGGATATTCAACAAATATCAAGTTTAGTAAAGATTTATTATGTCCGCCAAAAGGAACCGAACGGACTTGGTGATGCTATTCTTTGTGCCAAAAATATTGTTGGTGACGAACCATTTGCTGTAATGTTAGGCGATGATATTGTTGTATCAGAAGTACCTTGTTTAAAACAGCTTATGAATGTATTTGAATACTATAATAGTTCTGTTGTTGCCATTCAGAACGTTTCAGAGCTTGAAGTGGAAAAATATGGAATCATAAAGCCAAAAAGTGCGATCAACGAGTCGTCCATTTATTCGATCGATACATTAGTAGAAAAGCCAAAGATAGATGAGGCCCCCTCAACATTAGCCGTCATGGGGCGTTATATATTAAAACCAGAAATTTTTACAATATTGGAGCGGCTTCCAATTGGACAAGGGAACGAATTACAACTAACCGATGCTATTAACGAACTAAATAAACAACAGGCCGTCCTGGCTTACAACTTCGAAGGAACCCGCTACGACATCGGCGACAAAATAGGCTACATCAAAGCAACCATCGACCTCGCCCTTAAACGAAACGACACCCGAGAAGAAATCCTTGAACACTTGGGAAAAATAGTAAACTGGTGTCAGGCACCATAAAAAGACATTTTGACAATTTGTCCACCCCAGGTGGACAAATTGCCTGTTTTACCACCGAAAATAGTGCAAAGAGGGTATTTTTATAGTTTAGGAGCTGTAGTTATTGATAAATTTTTTGTTATGATGTTTATGGGTAAATAGTTTT
>Ga0213821_1001027_pt1 | contig 14212 bp, 19 predicted proteins | sample MC6MC0909MG_FD_179894 | JGI IMG/M metagenome (GOLD analysis project Ga0213821, IMG submission 179894) | Enriched soil aggregate microbial communities from Iowa State University, Ames, United States - MC6-MC0909-MG | ecosystem: Environmental > Terrestrial > Soil > Unclassified | place: USA: Iowa...
ACAACCCGATTCACCGCCGTTACCAGTACGACCCGGCCGGAGAGTTGGTGCGTACGCTGGACAAGCTACGCGGGGAGATCAAGTACGAATACGAAGCCAACGGCCAGTTGCACAGCCGTGATACCGGTTCCCTCGTCGGTAGCGAAGAGTTCCGCTATGACGCTGCAGCCAACCGCTTGGACTTCAATGCGCGGCAGTTTGAGAAGGTCCAAGACAACCGCATCAAGCGTTGGCGGGATCAGGAGTATCGCTATGATCCGTGGGGCAACCTGATCGAGAAGCGCTCGGGGCATAGCAAGCTTCAGAGTTTTAGCTATGACTGTGAGAACCGGCTAGTTCGCGCTGAGACGTTGGTCAATGGCAAGTTGGAAAGCACCGGGCAGTACCGGTATGACAGCCTAGGGCGCCGGATAGCTAAGATCGCTGAAATCGCCGGCGAGACGGAGCTGAAGCACTTCCTTTGGCAAGGGCTGCGGATGCTGCGTGAGGAGACGCCGGGGCAGAGCATCCTCTATATCTACGAGCCCGGCAGCTATGCGCCACTGGCACGGGTGGATCAGGCGGAAGGGGACGAGCAGAAGATCTATTACTTCTATACTGACCAGATCGGTACGCCGCTGGAGTTGAGTAACAGCGAAGGCGAGATCGTCTGGCAGGCGACCTATCGGTCGTGGGGAGCGGTTGAGCAGATATCAGTAGATAAAGTTGAGCAAAATCTGCGTTTCCAAGGGTAATATTTAGACGAAGAGACGGCCTTTCACTACAATATTTTTAGATACTACGATTCGGATCTGGGTAGATTTGTTACTCAAGATCCTATCGGGTTGGAAGGCGGCTACAACTTATACTTATACGCTCCCAGTGCCGTGATTTGGATTGATCCTTTGGGTCTATGCAAAAGCGCTGCTAGCGGCGATAAAGGTCGTACCAAGGCGATGCATGATCTAGAGCGGAATGGGTATAAAGTTGTCGCTGAGGAAATGGCGATGAAAGTAAACGGAAGTAGGGTGAGAGCTGACTTCGTTGCTAGAGATGCTCAAGGTAATTTGCATGTATTCGAAGTTGAACATGGTTCGGGCTCATTAACCAAAAATCAGAAAGCATCGGGCGTGTTCGATATGAGCAATCCCGCGAATACAACTCAGCATCTAGGTGGTGGGGTTATTAAGCCGTCAAGTGGAACCACTGCAAAGTTAAAGATTGATACTAAGAGCGCGCGTGGTAAGCTGCTTGGGGGTAAAGGTGCTGTTCATGATGCAGTGTTCAATGTTCTTAAGTATAGGTAGTATATGAGTACTGATGATCGCGTTATTTTTGAGTTAGAATTGCTAAGAGTGCTTAAATTAGCAGCATCCAAATTTGACGGCGTTACGGCCTCAAAAAACAAATTAAAATTCAAGTACAACAAAAAAAATGTAGCCGAGCTTTTTTTTGAGCACCTGTCTCGGGTTGATTCTTACATTTTAGGTGGAATGGTGTATGGGGGTGCGATATTTGAATGTTCGTCTAAGTTTACTCCGCCGTATAAGAGTAATTTGTTCAATGAGTCGTGTTTTTCTTTTATTTCGTCGGGTGAGCAAGATAAAAAATTCAGTGGCAATCTAGGTGGGGCGATAAAAACGCCAGCCCCAAATGCAGTTGGCGAAGTGTGTGCGCACATTCAAGCGGTGCTGGAGGATTTTTACATTCCGAAAATTCTAGCTTGTATTTCTCCGACTAATCGGACGATTACGGATGTTTTGTCATCACCCGATGATTACGCCTACCCTGCAGTTTTTATACATTGCGCCGCAAGCTTAAGTCGGGGTGAAAGATTGGTTGATTTAAGCGAGGCGTTGAAATCTAAAAAAATTGTAAAAAACAAGGATTATGATATTCCGCTTCTAACTAGCTTGATTTAGGGTTACATAGAGCTGCTCATTGGTAAAAATTATCGTGAAAGTGGCATAAATGATCTTTAACATTCTAATTTAATAAAGTGAGGCGTTACGCGCCTCACTTTGCTAGGCATCATTGCGAATGTTTTCTTATTGAGTTAAGACCGGCATCAAATCATCATGCCGTGCGCCCTCAAGTTAATTTCAGGCTTCGTCACTGGCGAAGTCGCCAGCCGTTATGTGGTCGAACCCGTCGCCCGCCAGGTGATCGGCGACCTGACCGGCAATCCGTTGGACATGACGACTGACCGCAGCAAGTGCACAACCCCGGCATCAATACGTCGTTGTTGGTGGGGCATGCGTACAACCCAATTCACCGCCGTTACCAGTACGACCCGGCCGGGGAGTTGGTGCGTACGCTGGACAAGCTACGCGGGGAGATCAAGTACGAATACGAAGCCAACGGCCAGTTGCACAGCCGTGATACCGGTTCCCTCGTCGGTAGCGAAGAGTTCCGCTATGACGCTGCGGCCAACCGCTTGGACTTCAATGCGCGGCAGTTTGAGAAGGTGCAAGACAACCGCATCAAGCGTTGGCGGGATCAGGAGTATCGCTATGATCCGTGGGGTAACCTGATCGAGAAGCGCTCGGGGCACAGCAAGCTGCAGAGCTTTAGCTATGACTGCGAGAACCGGCTGGTTCGGGCGGAGACGCTGGTGAATGGCAAGCTGGAAAGCACCGGCGCGTATCGCTATGACAGCCTGGGTCGACGGGTTGCGAAACAGTCCGAGATCAACGGCACTGCCGAGCAGAAGCGCTTCCTTTGGCAAGGGCTGCGGATGCTGCGTGAGGAGACGCCTGAGCAGAGCATCCTGTATTGCTATGAGCCGGGTAGCTATGCACCGTTGGCTCGTGTTGATCAGGCGGAGGGACAAAAGCAGAAGGTTTACTACTTCCACACCGATCAGATCGGCACGCCCTTGGAAATGAGCAATAGCGAGGGTGAGATTGTTTGGCAGGCGACGTATCGGTCTTGGGGGGCGATAGAGCAGCTGGCGGTTAATGAAGTCGAGCAGAATCTGAGGTTCCAAGGTCAGTATTGGGACGCAGAGACGGGGCTTCACTACAATACTTTCCGCTATTACGATTCTGCAATTGGTCGTTTCCTCACGCAAGATCCATTGAGTCTCGACGGAGGGATGAACCTTTACGGATATGCTTTGAATCCCATTTTGTGGTTGGACCCTCTGGGCTTATCTTGCGGGTCTGATGCAAAAAAGCTTGCTGACAGCCTTGGTAGTAAGCCGGTAGGTGGGGGGCAATATGATGCGCATCATATCGTAATGTCGAATTCTAAGGATGTACGAATGACTGCATTAAGAAAGCAGATGAAGGAATTGGGTATCGATATCAATAATAGAAAAAATGGTATCTGGTTACCTAACACAGAGTCTGCTAGGGTTCCTGGTACTCTTGCAACGCCGCATAAAGGAGCCGGTACCCATGGGAATGCCTACAAGCAACATGTCTACGATACGCTTTCCGGAAAAAACACAAAGAAAGAATTCTTGAGCGGGCTGTCTGAGCTCAAGGAACAATTGAATAGCGGTAAAACATTCGCGGTGAAGAGATGATCATGATTCCAGAAAGTTGTAAAAATCTACTGAAGGTTTTAAAGTGCAAGTTGGAAACTATGCCTCCCGAGGGTGAAGGAGATCATTGTCTTGAAGACATGGAATTAAAGTGGTCGAAAGGCCCTGGTTTTTCAATAATGCCTTATGGTTTGGAGCTGGCAGGAGTGGTTCCATGTCCAATTGGAGTTAGTGAACCAAAAAACAAAAAAAATTGCTTTAAATACTTCTTGGTTGATGATTTTTTTGCCAAGGCCGAAATATATGGTGTTAGCTCAACGATTGTTGAAACTGAAATATATGAAAATGACATTGGTGCAAGCTATTCTATTCGTTTTGATGATGATGGGGAAGCAATTCGTGCAGTGGGGGTTGTTTTCAAAGACGAGGTGCCAAGCATATCATGTCGATTAGAGGATGATGGAGAGTATTGGTGCTATGAGTACAGGCATGAGGAGGGGGAAATAAATTCAATGGTTGTACATGCTACCAATAGTGTTCCTGGTACTGAGATATTTGTAGAGCGAAAAGAGGGTGGGGTAGTTGGATTGTATTTTTACAATCAAGGCGCAAAGGTCTATGTTTATAAGATTTAAGTGTTGATTTGTTTTTAAGTTTGTGTGGTATGTGAGTTTTGTGTGTGCCTGCTCTTTAAAAACATGTAGCAGGGGTTGGAGTCTTGGATTGTCAGTTCTTTCCGTGGTGTTATATGTGAGGTTTTCTATGAGCTCTCTTTGTTTTTGAGTTTTTTGCGTTTGCATACGGTTTCGAGGGGCCCTCCTCGCTTGGGCCGCAAGATTAGCTACAAGCACCACCGCGCACCCCTGATTAACGAAACCCGGTTTCTCGTTTGGCAGTCGCATTATGACGACTAAAGGAACCTAGTCACCGAAATCGACCCGGTGGGTAACAAGACCCAATACCTCAACAGCGAAGACGGCCTGCCGCACACCATCATCGATGCCCACTTCAAGTCCAAGTACCTGTGGTGGAACGCCTACGCCCAGGTCGATCGCTTCCCCTTGGCCAGGTACTGACCCACACCGACGGCAAAGGCCAGACCCCGCGTCTGCAGCGCACCTCGCGTGGCTTGCCCAGCAGGCGCCAGGATGTTGCGCCTGAGCCATTCTTTGTGCAAGGAACATCTAACAAACAAAATCCTGTGGGGGTGAATAATCCAAACAGAGAACGTTATCTCGCCGCTGCAGATAATCGTAGCGCTTCCAGTGGTAGGCCGAAGTCTAGCGGGAAATTAAAAGGAGCTGCGACATTTTGAAATCCTTGAAATGGCAAGAAAATCTTGTTTTGAGCATCCAGGTGGAAGAAGACCTATATGCTATCTCGCAAATGAGGAAAAATCATCTTTTGGAAGTTTTTGATGTGTTTAGTAGTAATGGTGACTGGACAGGTGTTGACTTAAATAACGTTGACGTATTGTTCACGATCTTTGTTTCCATAAAAAATGTTAAAAGTATATTTTCTAGCTTAGTTTCTAGCGAGTCAGTTACGCCAAATGAATGGCCTGTGGAAAAGCGTATGCTATCGGCGATATTTGGCGCTCCAGGAAGTACTGGTGCGAAACTCATAGACCTGTCAGATGAGTATTCGAATATTGGTGCGCAAGTAATCAAGGAGAGCCTCTCTCCACAAGATGACCTAAGCTTGATTCATCGCTACGAACTATGCGGCATGGTTGGTGATCCAGAAAAGATTATTGCACGCATTAAGAACTATCGGGAAACTGGAATTAACTGGGATCCATCTAAGGAATTCTTATTTCCAGGTATTCAGCGCCCTATAATATGATTTTGGTGTCAGTATGAGAAAAATAGAGGCTGAGGTTTTTTGGGCTCAATTGCAGTCTTTGGAGGGCGATGAGACTTGCTTGTGTGAATTGAGGTCCGTAATTGGTGAATTGGTGGTCGAATTAATTGGCGTTCCTCATGCTCACTATGGTAGCTCGATGCTTCCTCTATTTAGAAGGTGTGTTCTTGGTATTAATGCCATTGGGTTGACGATTGAGACACTTGAAAGAGACTCAGTACTGGAAGTGTTATCTCGGCTGGGTGAGATTGTTGGATTGTCTAGAGAGCGTCTCTATCTTGAGGAATGGCGCGGAGATTGGTGAGTCTTTATGTGTCTTTAGTGATGGGTTTGTGTTCTTGTCCACTCTTTAAAGTATAAGTTCGGTTTAGAGGGAGGGAGCCTTCTAATCTTACTACGAAATCGGCCATCTGACCCTTCTGGCCGAAATCGGCTACGGCGAGGACGGTGAGCAGCCACAATGCGGAACACTGTTCGAGCGCGATCCGATTGGCCGCTTTCTATGAGTAGGGTAGCTAGCGCCGTTGGCGCGGAGGGATTAGGTAGAAGGGGAAGCGCAGAAGCTCTACTATTTACACCTAGTAATAGCCACTGGCTAGGGTGAAATTGTTTTGTAGACAACTTCTAGCAAGATTAACAGTCCATATGAAAGCTTTAAATATTGAGGTGTCTATGAATGATCTTTCGGAAGTGAATCTGCAGTTGTCTCAAAATATCGTAGATACAGTTGAATCTGGAAATGAACTTGAAGAATCGGGTGACTACGATGCTGCGCTACAGAAATATAGTAAATCTTGGGACATGCTTCCAGAGCGAAAGGAGAAATGGGATCTCTATCATTGGATTTCCAAATGTAATTCTGAGGTTTATTTGAAAAGGCAGGATTATGAAAATGCTAAAGCATGGGCGTTAAAAGCTGTTGAATCTAAACCTGCTCGAGAAACGTCTAGCTTGATAATTCTGGGTGCCTCTTTACTTGGGTTGGGCGAAATTAATCCTGCATTTGATTCCTTCAAGACGGCTTTCGACATGGGCGGCGAGAGAGCTTTTGAAGGGTTCGATAAACAATATCTGAATGTCGTCGTCAGCTTCAAAGGATAGTAATAGACAGGAACTTGCAGATCAGGCTTCGATCGATCAATTAGGGTTGGCCCCCTTTGTCCTAAGCGCAAAGTTAGGACCAATAGTCAGAGGATAAAGAGAGGTGACGCACCTATTGGCAGAGATGGGTAAGAAGTGAATCTTCATCATCTCACTCAAGATGAGCCTGGCCCCATGGCGGAGGTCTTGAGTACCTCCCACTCGAGGCATGATTGGGTTTTACATATCATTCGAATTAATGAGATAAAAGTTCGGTTGGGCACGATGGCGTTACACGCCTATATAACAGTGCCCTGCTAAGTATAAACAAAGGACTATTCAATACTTGAAAAAAGATCATGCTGGAAAATTCGAGCTTTGAATTTTTTAAGAGAGGTGTGTGATGACTTATATAGATCAGCTGGAAATGGAAATCATTGCGAGTGGGGAGGATCCTGCTTTTGCTGGGGCAGCGTCGGATGACGTAATAAGTGATTTCGAGAATGCTCTGGGTGTTAAGTTTCCCCCATCTTACATACTGTTTCTTAAAAAATATGGAGCGCTATCCTTTGCCGGCGACACGTACTACGGTATTACAAAAGACGGTGTAGACGCTTCAGCCATTCCGAGTGTGGCTTTTGCTACACAAAGTGCGCGTGCAGATGGTAATGCTGATGGGTCGATGATTGTAATTAAAGCATCGGGGTGTGGGCCTATTTACTCTATAGATACCTCGATTATTGGTGATGATGGAGAGCCAGTGGTGGTAAAGACGGAGCTTTCTTTTAAGCGTACAGGTGTAAAAAATATCATGCACTCAGATTTCAAAGAGTTTTTCAGTCATATGATCAGGCAGGCTATTAAAGAGCTGGGTTGATCACTAGTTGATGATTGTGTTGAAGGCTCGGGTGTTTTTTGAGTACGACGAGGCAGACCGTCTGCTGAGACTACAGCGCACGGCGAGCAGTCTAGGCTAACAGTTTGGCATCACGGATGAAAGTCTGAGTTACCGCTACGAGCCACTTGGATGGCTGACGCAGGAACTGACCCCGAGCAGTGCGCTGGACTATGAGTAAGACCCGCTCAGCAACAGACCGATGTTTCGGGGCAATTTCCGACGTGGCAGATCTATAGGGGTAGGGAGTCGTGTCGGTAGGTTATTTTTGTAAAGTCGCTATGAAGTTCTTTGAAAATCTCTACGAACCCGGTAGCTATGCGCCGTTGGGATAGAGTAGTTTGAAAACGGACAAAAATCAGCAGAATTTGCGTTTTTAAGGGCTGTATTTCGACAGATAAACATGGTTGCATATAATATACGGATATTATGCTCCGGAGAGTAGTCGGTTGAATGTTCAGGTTCCGCCATTACAATGGCTTTAGATACTACAATCCAAAAAAAGTTTCGGTTCAGCTTGGAGTCCGTAGGTATAGCGCAAGATAAGGGGTGGCTTAAAGGTCGCCGTCAAAACACGTATTTTCCACTTGTAGAGTGTTGATAATGACTGACTTTAAACTGTTGCACTGCGGCTCGCGGATCTCTGGTGCTGATATTGAGGCGCTGGAAGCGCAGATCGGCATTAATTTGCCCGTGAGGTTTAGGGCGATATATCAAGCATACAATGGCGGTTCACCTGTTCGAGAGTTTTGGATATCAGATGAAGATTTTGAGCCGGTGAGAGTTGAGGGTTTTAAAAGTATTTCAAGTGTGGGAGCTCAGGATGCTAATGAGACAAAATATATCGGTGGATGTTACAGGCGGATGCGCGAGAGAAATGTTATCCCGTCCCAGTTAGTCCCTTTTGCAAATGATGAGGCTGGTAACTTTATCTGCTTGGAGAAAGGTGCGGGGAGAGTTATTTATTTTGCTGTTGATACTTTTCAAACGGATCTTGACATGTATCTTAACCATATCAATGCTCAAAGAGTCATGTCGGATTCCTTTGGTGATTTTATCGATTCTTTAGTTGGTGAGGTGGATGTTGATTTTTGATTATATGGGGTCGTTAATCATCTTTGGAATGATTGTTGAGATCGATGTTAGTATTTGATGCTTGCGGCTGTTGTTTTTTAAATTTGGGACTCTGAGTTTCGATAGCCATATTTGATCTTCAAAAAACTGCTTAATCAAGTGGGGGGCAGCGCAAGCACGACCACTTCTGCTATGACTGCGCAGCGCGCACCAGCTGGGCCACCGCCGTTCTGGGCCGCGAGCTGGAAATTCACTACAACGAAGACCACCGCGTCATCGCCAGCCGCGACTACGGCGGCGAACGCTACGCCATCGACCTGGACGATTTCGGCAACATGGTCGGCCTGACCCTGCCGGACGGCAACAAGTTGCACTTCGAGTACGACGAGTTCGCCCGCCTGCTCGAAGAAACCGACCCGCTGGGCCGCACCATCGCCTACGAATACCACCACCTGACCACCTTGGTGACCAAGGTCACTTACCCGGACGGCAGCACGTGGCAGGCGCGCTACGACGACAAGGGCAACCTGCTGGCCGAGTTCGATGCGCTGGGCCAGATGACCGAGTACCTCAACGGCGAAGATGGCCTGCCGCACACCATCATCGACGCGACGTACAAGTCCAAGTACCTGTGGTGGAACACTCTGGCCCAGGTCGAGCGGTATCAGGACTGTTCGGGCCAGAGTACGTTTTACCGTTACAATGAGCGTCATCATCTGGTGGCGGTGATCGATGCGCTAACCCAGACCACCATGCTTGAACCTAAGCCGAACGGAAGCGGGCCGGCCTTAAGCCTGGCGATATTATTGGTGAAATTATTAGGAGTAAGTATGGCTGCTGAATTCTCGGTGATTACAGAAACTGCTACATTGGCGATATTTGATCTTGCCGCTATTCGTCATCGAATGAGTGATACGTTTGATTGGTGGAGTATCCAGAGCGATGAGATCTATGAGATGAATGAAGGTAATATCGCTTTTTTAAATCTCGGTGAAGACGGAAAGTATTTGGTCAAGGTTCTCGCTGAGTTGCCCAACGCTTTAGGCAGTATTTTTCTATCCATTCCTTCGGGGAGCTTATTTATAGGCGCTGGTGAGGATGCTACGGGGGGAGGTATGGAGCCTGACGGTTCTGATGCTATACAAGGAGCTTGTATTGCTTTTGCTCCAGGTAATTATCAGATGGGATTCGCATTTTGAATGCGGGCTAATAATGCTGTCGTTTGCGCGGGCAGAGAGTCATCGCAATAACTTTTCAGATTCAATCCGGCTTGGCTGAAATATAGATACTCCAGAGTTACGAATGTGAAGGTGATCTTTAAAAATGGGCGTGAAGGGTTGAGCGTAGGTCCCAGCCTTCTGAAATTCTCCCTTGCTCATCATGAGTGCGACCCGCTCATAAACCTGACCATGCTGACCTTGCCACATGGGAGCAAGATCTATCAGCTGTACTACGGCAGCGACCACCTGCACCAGTTGAACCTGGACGGGCAGGTCATCAGCGACATGGAGCGCGATGACCTGCACCGCGAGGTGTATTGCATGCAAGGTATGGTCAGCAGTTGCTTTGGTTAAGACGCGATGGGGCGTAAGGCGTGGCAGTTTGAGTCGACCTTGGCTGCAGAAAAGCAGAAAGCACATAAATTGATATGGCATGCTGCGTACTCTTTTCGGCAGGCTGGTCCAGGAAAACCAGCCATCGGAGCAAAGACATATGATAAGCGCCTGGTAGATATGGAGTTGAACCCCAATGGGGTGATGGCACAAACTCTGCCAAGCTCCCTAAGATGTGTTTAGAGATGGTGAGCTTACTGATGAGAACTTATTCACTAACTAACTTGCGTGATGAGTATCGTGATGCGCTGTTGGATTTTATGGGCGCTATGTACGAGTGGGAATTGTCTGGGTACAAAAAGAAATTGGCGGCATTTTCGGATGATTCCTTAGAGCAAGAAGTCGAACTGAGCATTAAAGATGACCTTTTGGTAATTTTTAAGAAATATGTGGTGGACGAGGGGCGAAACTATGATCGCGTCAAAAATCTAGTCTGCGGCAGGTTCCCCGATTATGATCTCGTCAGTGATGGGGTTGGGATGTGTGAGTGCAAGGGAAGTGCGGTCTCAGTTATTATCAGTAAGAACACAGGGTTGCGCGCTTCCTTCAAACTGACGTTAATCATGGAGGATGATGCCTGCAAGGTTAGCGGGCGATATCTAGAAAGTGGTGGAAGATGGCAAAGGACCTATATCTAGTTGCTGACGAGTGAGGTTTTTTACCTCGGGCAACGGGGGGCATGATAGGAGATGGGTGCTGACATGCAAGATGTAAAGAGTTTGATTTCAAGAATAGCCGATACCGAATTTTTCTCGAGGATGGGGTACGATCCAGATTCGAGAGATAATGTAATCTACATAAGAGATGTCTTCAGGGTCTTCGTTGAGCCTGTATATTCAGATTTCCATGGTTATTATGAAAATCTTGAGTGGTTGCCTACTTCTCCTCATCAAGATGATCCGTTCAATTCATTTCCCAAACCACCTAAGGAGCTAGCGAGTTGGCGTATCGATGTCACTAAAACTGTCATACAGTCGATTAAAGATGGCTCAACGGTGAAATTCATTGCCGGCACTCATGATTACAGTCTGGCTGCCCGAGATGGAGCGTGTTTTGCATTTCGCCAGTACATTTCGGAGTCGTACTATGGTGTGTCTGGGGAGTGGTCGAAAGTGGTTGAACTTTATTTGTCAGGTAGGTGGCCTGTTGGCTACTCCGACACTAAACTGATTGTTATTTAAGTTCGGCGTGAAAGCCCAAGCGCTTCAACAGCAGTCAATAAGGGGGGGTGTGAGTCTAACTTCATCTAAGGACAATGGAGGTACCTAAACTACAGCGAGGATGTAGGGTCTGTATCGTAACGCTGATAAAACTCTCGAGAGGTTTTGGAAAAAGATATGGTCAAAAAAGATGTTGTAGAGGTCGTTCCTGACGCTCTTATGGAATTCATGCAACAGATGAATGAGTGGGAGTGTGAATTTTTCGATAAGCGCAAAGATGGGTTCGCTGAGGGAAAGGATGACATTGGGTTGAAGCAGGCTTATGCTTCGAAGTTGAAGATAATTTTTGACGCGTTTGCTTTTAAAGATAAGTCGAACTACGGCCGGCTAATTGATTTGGGTTGTACAAGGCCGGCGACTTATGACCCAGGGACTGATGTCGTTGAGTTGGTGGCTAGTAGCAATGGTAGTATGGTGGTGCAGGTACAGCAGGTGAAAGGCGCGGAGAGCTGTTCTAGATTTTATCTGATTATGAAGGGCGGGGAATGGAAGATAAAAAAGAGAGAGGTATTGAGTTTTGATGGAAAGTGGCAGCGTGTTGCTCTTTAAATGAGCCTGCGGCGCTTGTGGCTATTGCTCCCGTCTTTTGAGAAAGGTAATAGTGATAAGGCTGGTTAGAGTGCTGCACTGTACTGAAGTACTCTGAGAGTGGGACGCAATAATGCTCAATGTAACACCCAATCTTAGTCAGGCCGACCTATCACAACACGCCGCTGTTGATGTTGCAAAGAAAATGGCTGCAATCTCAGTGTACGCATAAAAGGAGTAGGGGATGGGGGAGCGAAATAAATTGTATATTTTATTCAGCTCGGTAGTAACGGCTGTGGCCGCGAAAAAATACAAGGTTGGAACCAGTCATGAAGAAGCACAATATTTTGTGCAGGGGTTATTTGATGAGTACATGAGCCAAGGATTGGAAGCACCTACGTTGGACTGGATCGACGCTGCTCCCAAACAAGCCAGATCCTGGATAAATTCTAGGTTGGCCAATAGCTTCCGATGCTACGGATCGTCGCCCAAATGGCTGGATGAGCCAAGCTGGCGATTTTTAGGTAACACCCCTATGGATTTTGTTCATCAGTTCGAGGTAGAGGGTTGCTCTAAAGGTGATCAATACGAGGGTGTGATGACGTATGTGTTTTTTGGTAGGAAAGAATGCAAGGATGGAGGTTGGAAACTGGTTGTCAAACTCATACATCAGGATAAGAATGAGCCGGGGTCTGTTTTAGTCGACTGATTGCTCAATTGCAAACACGTCTAGATGATGTGAGTACTTGCGTGAGACGTGCATTTAAATTAAATTCACGTAGGTCGTGAGGCATGGTGCACGAACAGTGGGTTATTTTCGGCATTGATGCTAATTTCATTACAGCAGTCAACGGAGTGTAATGCATAGTGACGAAAGACAGAAGCGTTTCGGAGCAAATAGTTTTTACGGTCGACTACCAGGCAATGATTTCAGAATTGGCAAAGGTCGGGAAGATAGAGATTGAGTCCGGCTACTCTGAAGTTATTGCGAATTTAGATTCTGCGAAAGTGGTGAGGTCGAAATTAGAAGCGCACGAGATCTTAAGCTTTCTCACAGAAAATAGCGCTGAAATTATGCGATATTCGGTCAGCAAGTTTGCTGTACTTTCGAATGAAGAGGACGAAGAGGAATATCCTCTAGGACTGGAGCCAGGACAAGATGAGAAAGCTAAGGTGGTGTCGGCCGGAAAGTACTCTCAAGGCTTTCTCTTGACCAACCTTATTGAATACCTGCTTGCCCGGAAAGGGCGGGAGCAATTGCTGGGGTACTTGAGAACATCACGAGTACCTAAAGCGAAGCAGTATGCGGATCAGATAATTCATCTTATGTGCGCTAAAAGCTAGGTGACAACGTGCCGCCAGAAACGCTGGTACATGTGGCGACTTCTAGCCATGAAGGGCCTAGCAGTTTGGGGGATATTCTGAGCGCCTCTGTGTTCGCGGGCGGGTACGCGCTCTGCAATTAATTTGGGTAGCTCTAGCGCATGAAATCACATTCGCTTGTAGGAGCTGGCTTCCCTGCAATCGGCTGCGACCCAGTCGTCAACTCTACCTCCGCGCTCTGTCAGGCACTGCGCGGATACCGATTTTACGACTGCTTCGCAGCCGATCGCAGGCAAGCCAGCTCCTACAATGCCCGCGATACACATATGTGTCGTGTAGTGCCTAGCTGCCACTCCACGGGCCTACCCGCCGCTACAGGCACCTCGCGCATTTGATGTTCCACCACGTGAAACCACATTCCGTTGTACTCCCGCCCCACTCGCGCTTATCTGTCCCCAAGCACGACCTGCCTTCCCCGTCGTGATCTCGAAGCGAACAACAAGAACGGGACCCACCCGCGCGAGGAGATTCCCCATGCAGCAACACCAGCACATCCTGGCCTGGCTCAACGACGTGGCCGGCGACCTGCACGCCATCCGCCACGACATCCATGCTCACCCCGAACTCGGTTTTGAAGAAAGCCGCACTTCGGCCCTGGTTGCCCAGTTGCTCAAGGACTGGGGCTATGAAGTGCACACCGGCATCGGCAAGACCGGCGTTGTCGGCGTGCTGCGCAACGGCAGCAGCCCGCGCAAACTCGGCTTGCGGGCGGACATGGATGCACTGCCAATCCATGAGGCCACCGGCGCTGCCTATAGCAGCCGCCACCAGGGTTGCATGCACGCGTGTGGCCATGACGGGCATACCACCATGCTGCTGGGTGCGGCGCGCTACCTGGCGGCGACGCGGCAATTCGATGGCACGCTGACGCTGATTTTCCAGCCGGCCGAGGAGGGCCAGGGCGGCGCCGAGGCGATGCTGGCCGATGGGCTGCTGGAGCGCTTTCCGTGTGACGCGTTGTTCGGCATGCACAACATGCCGGGGCTGCCGGCGGGGCACCTGGGGTTTCGTGAGGGGCCGATGATGGCCTCGCAAGACTTGCTCACGGTGACCATCGAAGGTGTCGGCGGGCATGGCTCGATGCCGC
>Ga0213821_1001039_pt1 | contig 14124 bp, 14 predicted proteins | sample MC6MC0909MG_FD_179894 | JGI IMG/M metagenome (GOLD analysis project Ga0213821, IMG submission 179894) | Enriched soil aggregate microbial communities from Iowa State University, Ames, United States - MC6-MC0909-MG | ecosystem: Environmental > Terrestrial > Soil > Unclassified | place: USA: Iowa...
AAGTCCATTAAACAAGTATCTCTAAAGACAATAAATCGAATACGACATTTTTTCAAGTAAAAAACTTTTAATAATTGAAAATCCTTCTTTTTAACAATAAAACAAAAATCCAGAATAGTCGATACTATTCAGGATTTTACTAGTTTTCATTCATTCCTACTTACCCTTTAACAAGTTTCATTCGCAAACGATTCGACATATACTCCACCATTAAAATAAGTAATACAAGTCCCAATAATATAGCTCCCACCTCAGACCATTTATAGGCATTCATTGCAAAAATTAATGGTGCACCTATTCCACCTGCTCCAACTAAGCCAAGTATAGTTGCATCTCGTAAATTCATATCAAAGCGATAGATGACAATAGATAAAAATAGCGCTGTCAGCTGTGGCCAGATGCCGTACCGTATTTTCTCCATTAATGTACAACCGATTGCTTCCATGGATTCTAATATACTTTTATCTAAATCCTCAATCACATCAACATAGAGCTTTGAAAGCATCCCAATCGACGTTAATGACATGGTTAGGACACCAGCAAAGGGACCAGGACCGGTGACTCTGATGAACATAAGACCATAGACAATGGCAGGAATCGTGCGAATGATAATTAACAGGAAACGTACGATAAAAGAAATCGGCTTCGGCACAATATTAGAAGCTGACAAAAAGGCTAAGGGTATGGCTAGTAATGCACCAACAATTGTACCAAGGAACGCAATAGCCATTGTTTCGATTAATAAATAGGGTATGCCTGTCGTTGTCCAATTGACGATTAATGACCAATCGGGATTCAGTAGCCCTACAAATATATTTTTAGCAATTTTTGTACCATTTACAGATACATTTTCAAAATGAATGGTTGTTACAGACCAAATACATAACAGACAAACGATTCCAATTGTCATGATGTATGACATGCGTCGATTTGGTTGTAACTGTAATTGTTTTTCGATAGCATTCATTACATCACCTCTACATTAATTTTTTACGGAAATATTCGCTCGTTGTTTCAATGAGAAAAACAGTACAGACAAGCATCAATAAAATCATGCCCACATTTTCATAGCTTCTCCACCCTAGGCTTTCATTGAGCAACAAACCTATTCCCCCTGCACCGACATACCCTAAAATAGACGCATAACGAACGTTCCCTTCAAAACAAAATAAGGAAGTCGACAAGTAGTTAGGAAGGATTTGTGGCAAGATGGCATAACGAAATGCTTGCATAGTCGTTAGTCCCATCGACTGCATCGCCTCATAGGCATCCATATTAGCGTTTTCAATTTGCTCGTATAATAGCTTGCCAACATACGCAATAGTAAATAAGAAAATGGCTACAGTACCAGCCATCGTACCAAGCCCAAAGATAAATGTCGCAATTAAAGCAATAATCAAGGTTGGTAAAGTTCGAAGCAAGCTTAAAATAAACTTACACATCATCGCCAACCCTTTATGCTTTGTTATGTTGGTGGCAGCAAGTATAGCGATTGGTAAGGCACATAGAGCCCCTGCAATCGAACCAAGTAACGACATTTTAATCGTATCAAAGAGTGGCTGCCATAGCTTTGATAGATAAGCTACATTTGGCGGAATCATCTGCTGTAGGATGACAAAAAACTGTTGCATCCGATGAACTAAAATATCTAGGCTAAAGCCTGTAATGCGAATGGCAAGTACCATTAATATAAATAGAATAAGCCACATCACCGGTATGAACGAACGTTTCTCCAATACTTCTTTGCCATTAGGCAATACTATTTTTTTCGGTGACAGCAGCTTCCATTGCATAGTTTGTTACGCCTCTCTCTTGATTGGTATTGTGATAGATGAAGCCAAGCGTTTCCTCATTGATTTCATCTACTTGCCCATCAAAGACAATTTCACCGTTACGCACGCCAATAACACGTGTTGCATAAGCCAATGCCAGATCTACATGATGGATATTAAGCAAAATGGTCATTTTTAACTCTTGATTAATCCTTTTAAAATCCTCCATGACTTGCTTAGCAGTGACAGGATCAAGGGATGCAACTGGCTCGTCAGCTAAAATAATTTGAGGATTTTGAGCAAGCGTGCGAGCTAAGGCAACGCGCTGTTGTTGTCCACCAGATAACTGATCGACACGAACATAAGCCTTATCCAATATGCCGACCTGATCGAGTGCCATTAACGCGCTACGCTTCTCTTCTTTCGTAAATATGCCTAAAACCTTTCGCCAAACAGGCATATTCGGAACAAAGGAAACAAGGACGTTTTTTAAGACAGATACACGTGTAACAAGGTTAAAAGATTGAAAAATCATGCCGATATTACGACGTAGCTGACGAATATGCTTGCCCTTTAGTTGGTGCACGTTCACATTATTGACATGCAAGGTTCCTCCAGTTATATCGTGCATTTTATTAATACAACGCAGCAGTGTTGATTTCCCTGCACCCGATAAGCCGATGATGGCGACAAACTCACCTTGCTCAATATGAAGATTAATTTGATTGAGGGCAAGTAAGCCATTCGGATAACGTTTCTCTACCTTTTTAAATTCAATCATTGGACCACTCCATTTCTATAAAAATCTCACAGAATGAAAGAAGAATCTGCTTTCTGCGTGTATCCGCAAGACACAGATTCTTCACCACCATAAATGACTATTAGTTCGAACCTAGATTTTGTACTAATTCTTGTGCCTTACGCTCATTGTCATAGTCACTATCCTTCGCTGCCTGATACCCTTCATGACTATAGATCGCAATCACTTCTTTCCCTTTGTCGGTATTACCAATATTGATGAATGCCTGTTGAACAGCCTTTTTCAAGTCTTCCGTCATAATCTTGGAGTTTTTACTTACGCTAATCGTATCGTTATAAATGGCAGGCATTACCCCAAGTAAATCTGTCTCCTCCCAAATAGAAGCAGAGCGGCCAAATTCGCCTTGCCAGCTTTCCTCATAATCACGACGTGCGTCTGCATATGTGACCAAAACATCCGTTTGTCCTGCTGCTAAACGTGCAAAGGCACTACCATAGGAATCGGCCTGAACAACCTTTGCTAAATCAGGAATCGTCTTTTCGAAATTCTCATGTAACCATAATGTTGGGTAAATATAGCCTGCTGGTGAGGAAGAGGACATCACATTCCACGTAACATCATTTAAGTCTTCAAAGGTTAATTTTTCACCGTTATTGACTTTTGCTGCTAATGCCTTGCCTTTCTCAGATGGACCTGCCACTAATATGGCTCTATATGAAGTGGCTTGTGTTGTTGTCGGTGCAGTTGGTTTATTTTTATTCCAATCAACAGGATTATCCGAATCATTATTTAAGCCTGCACGTGTAGCTGTTAAAATAACTTCTGCACCATCGTCATAAAGCACATAAGTCCCACCAGGAATTAAGCCAATATCGGTAGTACCTGCGGATAAGGCTTCCCCTACTGCTTCAAAGTTTGTACCTACCGTAATATCGATTTCTTCTACATCAAATCCTAATTTCGCTAGCTCGTCCTTCAGTAGCCCCTTTAAAGGCTCCGTTGCTGTAATGATTTCATCTGGATTACGCGAAGGAACGAAGCCAACCGTTAATTTTTCTATGGATTCATTACCATCTGTAGATGTAGCTACCGTTTTATCAGTATTTGTACTTGAAGCCTCATTTCCACATGCTAGTAAAAATACAGAAAGCATGCATGTTAACGTGAAAAGTAGTAATTTCTTCAAAGTGTTATCCTCCCCATTTTTGAAATGCTTCCTCAGTATAAACAGTAAATATTTTCCTAGTATTAAAAGAGAGTAAATATATGTGTCTAATTCGTAAAACAGTATTTTGATATTGTAAATACGCTAATTTCCTAGTTATAACTTTATATACTATGGGTATACTAATGACTGGAGGATTACAGATGACAATAAAAACCTTACAAATACTTGCCACTAGCGATATTCATGGCTATATAATGCCAACTACTTTCCGAAACGACCATAATGAAGCATTTGGTTTAGCAAAGCTCGCAACCATCATTGAAGAAAAGAGACTTGAAAAGCCTACCCTTTTAATTGATAACGGGGATTTTATCCAGGGAAGTCCCATGACTTTTTACCATCAAAAATTTCAAGCTCAAGAACTAAATCCATTAATTCATGTGGCCAATGAGCTTCACTATGACGCCATGATATTCGGCAATCATGAATTTAATTATGGTCTACAGACATTACAATCCGTTATAAGCCAATCTACCTTCCCATGGCTTGGAGCGAATATCGTTACGGACGATGGCCAGCCATTTACAAAGCCTTATATAATAAAAGAAATAGAGGGCGTTCGATTAGCAATTTTAGGCGTGACAACTCATTTTGTAACAAAATGGGAGGAACCCTTACATATCCAAGGAATTCACTTTAAGGATGCCTTCTCAAGTGCAAGCTACTGGGCAAAATGGATTCGTGCAAACGAACAAATTGACGTGCTCATTCTTTGCTATCATGGGGGATTTGAGCGAAATCTAGAAACAGGAGAATTACTTGAAGCAGAGGATGGTGAAAATCAAGGATATCGCATGTGCACAGAAATTGATGAAGTAGACGTTATTATTTCTGGTCATCAACACCGCGAAATTAGCACGATAATCATGGGGAAATCGGTTGTTCAACCTGGTTCTAAAGGGAGTTGCATCGCAATAATTGAACTAGAAATCGAAATGGATGACCACCATACAATTCAATCCATTGCTCATACACCTTCCCTTATTTATAGCTCGGTCAATACATTACCTCTACAATCCGTTTGCCAGAGCATCTCTCCTACATTTGAAAAAACAGAAGCCTGGTTAGATCAAACGATTGGCGTGATAGAGGGCGATTTGCAAATTGAAAATCCATTTCTAGCTCGGATTCAAGAACATCCATATATAGAATTTATTAATCGCATTCAAATGGCGGTGTCTGGGGCGTCTATTTCTTGTACGGCTCTTTTTCATGACGAACGAGGTGGCCTAAAGCAAGCTGTCACCATGCGTGATATTGTTACAAACTACATTTATGCCAATACATTAAAGGTACTTCGATTAACTGGACAGGACATCTTACTGGCCCTTGAACAATCTGCTAGTTATTTTACGGTCGAGGCAGGACAATTAAAAGTTGCAGAGCCATTTCTTTATCCTAAGGCACTGCCCTATAATTATGATATGTGGGAGGGAATTGAGTACAGCTTTGACATATCCAAACCTATTGGAGAACGTGTGACGAAACTTTTGTACAATGGCAAGGTTATCCATACAGATGAGGAATTTGATGTCGTAATGAGCAGCTATCGTGCTACAGGTGCAGGAAATTTTGACTTTTTAAGAACTCGCCCTGTTATAAAAGAAATACAAATTGATATGACCGAATTAATTGCTGATTATATTTTAAAGCATCCCTTCATCAAAGCAACCTGTAATCAAAATTGGCAAGTACAGTTCTAAAAAATCGCCAAATTCCTAATAAGCACTACAGGAATTTGGCGATTTTTATGTGAAGCGATTTAAGCCTGTTGGCGGATATCTTGAATGCTCTTCCCTTCAGTAAACGCATGAATCGATGCAATGGAGCCCACCGATTTAAAATTTGCCTTCTCATAGACTTTGGCAACCTGTTCACTAATTGGTAATATCCAAAGATCGTCCAATCCAAGCTTGACTGATTGCTGTTGGATATGCTGCAGCATATAGCCGATTAAACCACGACCACGATAGCTTTCAGTTGTTGCAACACTTTCAATCCTACCTTGATTTTCTGACACAAAAATATTTGCTGAGCAGCACGCCACCCCATCTAGTCTTAGTAGATAATACGTAAAATGTGACGAATGATAAGTTTGTTCAAATGCCTTTTTTATTAATGAAGGCTCCCCAAATGCAGAAATGCTCATTTCTACTGCTAATGCTTCCTCCATATTTGCATCCGTTACACGCTCAATTTGAATGGCAGGATTAGGTGGAAGTATCGCATATTCACCATCCCAGTACTGAATTTCATTAACAAAATGCTCATATTGAAAGCCGTGCGTCTCTAATGCCTCTATACATAGCTGATTTTGTTCTAGATTATATAAATAAATACGCGGGATCAGAGATTTTGATTGGTAGAAATCTTTGATGTCGTGTAAAAATAAGTCAGGTTGTTCAATCTTTCTCCAAATCTGTGCATGATTTGCATCGTAATAGGTTGGGATAGCCTGATTGTAAAATAAGACCCCCTCCTTACAAACCTCCACTTCACTGAAACTCTTCACATACTCTATATCAAGCTGCATAATGCGTTCTAAATTAAACATGCTCTGTGCCCCCTTCTAACCATCTTTCATATAAATTTTCTAATTGAAGTTCAAGCTTCTGCCGTTGTTCTTTAGCAAGCGATGGTTGTTGTAGTTTTGTCTCTAATTTTTCAATTTGCTGTTCAATCGGTAATTCTTTTTTAGGTGGCTGCGTTTTATTTACTGGTTGTTTTTCAACCATTTTCATTGCAAGTTCCTGTCGTTTTTCTCTAGCCCACTCATAATCTCCCTCAAAAACTTGAATAGTCTGGTTTTCAATCCACGCCGTTTTCGTAAAAATTTTCTGTAAGAAATAGCGGTCATGTGACACCCCAATAATCGTGCCTTCAAAGGATTCCAGTGTCTCTTCCAATACTTCTCTTGCTTCAATATCTAAATGATTCGTTGGCTCATCTAAGATTAAGACATTGATATCCTCATGCATTAATTGTGCTAAACGAAGACGCATTTTTTCTCCACCACTTAAGTCCTTCACTTTTTTAAAGACATCATAGCCATAGAACAAAAATCGTGCGAGTATATGGCGAGCTTCCGCCTCTGACACGGCGACACTTTCACGAAAGGCATCAATTAATCGTATAGCAGGATTTGGATGTTCAAATTGCTGGGAAAGGTATCCAAATTTCACATTACTTCCAATCTGACACACTCCCTGATTAGGAATGATTTCCCCTAATATCATTTTTAATAATGTTGATTTTCCACTACCATTGCTCCCAACAATCGCTAATCTTTCGCCAAAATAAATAGCTAGATTGCTTTCCTTCAATAAAGGCTTATCAAAGCCATGATCAATGGCTTGCAAAAGCACGACCTCTTTACCACTGCGTTCAGCCATCGTTAAAGCTAAATTCATTTTCTTTTTAGTGAGGGGCTTCTTTACTCGCTCGATACGTGCTAATGCTTTTTCCATACTCTTTGCACGTCGATGCATGGATGCGTTTGGTGGATTCGCCTCATTTGCCCACTGCTTTAATCGTTTAATTGTTTCTTGCATCTTTTTAATTTTCTTTTGTTGCTCTTCATAATTTGCAAACTGTTGCTCAATTTTTGCTTCTTTTTGTGCTATAAAGGCATCATAATGGCCGTTATACGTAAAAGCCTCCCCATCCTCAATTTCAATAATCTTCTGGGCTACTTGATTCATGAATTGACGATCATGGGATACGACAATGACAATCCCCTCAAAGTTTCGCACATAATGTTCAAGCCACTCAATAGCTTGCATATCCAGATGGTTCGTTGGTTCATCCAATAACAAAATAGAGGGCTTTTTCAATAAAATTTGTCCAAGCATAACCTTTGTTTTTTCCCCACCACTTAAACTACTAAATGGCTGCTCTAGCATATCTGAAATACCTAGTCCATTTGCAATCATTGCTAGCTGTGCATCTACTTCATAGCCCCCTAATAGCATAAATTGCTCCTGCAATTGGCCATATTGTAGTAATATTTTATCCGTGACCGTCGACTGCATCTCTTGCTCAAGTGCTGTCATTTTTGCCTTTATTGCATAAATATCCGCAAATGCTTCCTCCAGCACTTCTTTCACAGCATGGAGTGGATAATGTGGAATCTGATGTAAATAGCCAATCGTCGCTTCTTTACTTTTAATTATTCGTCCCTTGTCAGGTATCTCTACCCCTGCAAGCAGTTGTAATAAAGTCGTTTTTCCACTGCCATTTACACCAACAATCGCCACATGTTCACCACTATTTACCTCTAGCTGTAGGTTCTCGAATAATATATTGCCACCCATAATTTTTTGAATTTGTTCAGCTTTCATTTGCATCGTTTTTTCCTCCAATGAAACGTGCGAAAACATCTTTAGAACACAAAAAAGACTGCTCATTAACAAGCAGTCCTCTTCTCAATTAAATGTGTGAAAAAGAATGGTTAATTCGCTACGTTTGTTATTTGATTTTGCTTAAAAATGGACAGACCTATCCCGTTGTTCGCAAAATCGAAAGTAATCACACGTGCAAAATACATAGCCGTATCCACTTTTACACATGTTTTCGTAGCGTTTTTATTCATTCCTTCTCACCTCCGTTCATAGTAGTTATGGCTATCATAACATTATTCGGATTATTTGGAAAGGGAAAATTTAACGTTCATTTATCATTATTCAAAAGTTCTATTTGATCGAAATTCGCACAAAGAAAAACATGAGAGGTTGATTCATAGCCCCATCATGTTTTCACTTTTCTTACAAATACTTTTACCACAGGCACCAGAAAAATCGAGACAACTAGTACACGAAAAAGCTGAAAGGCCGTGACAATCGTGACATTTGCATGGACCGAAGCGGCAATAATCCCCATTTGATCAAGACCACCAGGAACAATACTTAAAAAGCTTGTCCTAAAATCAAGGCTGTACAACGCTGCCATCACAAATGTTAAACCATAGGCTGCCCCAATAAAAATGCCCGCCGAAACAAACGCATAAAAGATATGCTTCTTCGATAAATGTAAATCCTCTTTTTTCAATAATAATCCAATATAAATTCCTAGCATGAGTTGGGCAATATGCAGAAGCGATAATGGTAATTTTGGCACTTCTATCCCTGCCATATTAACGCCCATTAGTAAAAACACTGGGCCTAGCATATAGCCTGTTGGAATTTTTAGCTTTTGTGCTAGCCACCCTGCGCCACCACATACCACAAGTATGCCAACAAGGTTCCATGTGTATGTTCCATCAATCATAGAACTATTGCCACCTGCCCCTGCCACCATTAAAGGAACAAAGCCAACGATTAAAAGAACGCGAAGGATTTGAAAGAATGTGATGACCACCATATCCATCTCTTGTTGCTCTTCCGCAAATGCCACAACCTGCGACATGCCCCCAGGAACACAACACGTTAAGGCAGTCGCAAAATCTAAATCTGTCCGCTTGGCAACAAGGAAACTTACCGCAAAAAACAACAAAATAAATATGATATTTAACACGACCATGCTTCCTAAAAAAAGCTTGATGTCCTGTACAGCTTCTGGTGTAAAGGCATAGCCGATAGAATAACCTGCTACGACTAAACCAAAATTGCGGAAAGAATGATGCCATTTTAATTGGACGTTGGTGGATAGCTGCACGATGAGCACCGCTGTAATCGCTCCTAACAGCCAAGGCATCGGTATATGGAAAAATTGAAAAACTACAGCACCTATTAAACCAATGCATAATGTGATGAACATATGCTTATCAAAAATAAACATGGTAGCAACCCCTTCAACTCGATAAGCCTATTATGACCTTTATAAACCGCTTTTTCTACTGGACCGACTTTTGAGCTGTTTGCTATCGTTGAAAAAGAACCTGTTATCCAACAAATAAAACCTCTTATCGAACAATTTATCCTTGCTAAAATTTTCTATGCTACATTAGTAATACCTGATTCAGCGTTTTTAAAGGAGGCCTCCTATGAAAATTCATTTAACCATCAATCATGAGCTCGAGGAAACTGAGGTTCATATTCATGCCAAGGAATATAATGAGCAAATTGAAAGATTGATGAGACAGCTTCAAGCATCCCAAACTACGATGCTAGATGGGTATGACCAACAAGAAATTCATCTCTTAAAAATTTCCGATATTTATTCCATTTACGCAGAGGATGCCAAAGTATTTTTACAGACAGATGAGCAAGAGTTTGAGTCCAAGCGAAAATTATATGAGCTTGAGGCTCAGCTAGCCAAAGATTTTGTACGCGTGAGTAAGTCTACACTCGTCAATATCCATAAAATATCCTCTATTCAAATGGGCAAAATCGGCACTACACAGCTATTACTTGAAAATGACGTAGCCATTCATGTCAGCCGAAAATATTTAAAAGAATTAAAGAGACACTTAGGTATTGGGAGGGATTCATAGCATGAAGTATTTACGCATGATGATTATCGGTCTACTCATTTCCCTTAGCTCCTCTTATGTCTTAGTGACACTTAGCGTCCTATCAAATAATGCGGTGGCGTCAGGAACAGAATTATTGGAGCAAATTGTTATCGCGGGCATTCTTGGTATTGCCATTGGTTTGCTATCCGTCATTTTTGATATGGAGCAATTGCCTTTTACAGTTCAGCTTCTTCTCCATTTAGTAGCGGTGACAGCATGTGTACTAACCGCAGGCTATTTTGGTAGTTGGTTTGATTCAGGTGTATGGTATGTACTTATTGCTGAAGCCATTATTTACTTGATTGTTTGGTGTATTCTATATGTTCTTCAATTAAATGATATTGAAAAAATCAATAAAGAAATTCAAAAGAGAAGGGATTAACCACTTATGACGTTTGCGATAAAAGTTGAAAATTTATGTAAACAGTATGGAGAACAGCAAGCTGTCAAAGGTATTTCTTTTACAGTCGAACAAGGCACCCTATTCGCTTTTTTAGGTGAAAACGGTGCAGGTAAATCTACAACGATTGAAATACTTTGTACTTTACTAAAAAAATCGAGTGGTCAAGTAACTATTAATGGTTTCACACTCGACGCAAGCAATGGTAATGCGGATATCCGTAAATCTATTGGTGTCGTTTTCCAGCAAAGTCTATTAGATGAGCGATTAACTGTACGTGAAAATATCCTCCATCGAGGTAAAACATATGGTTTATCGAAAGCACAGCTTACCGATAACTATCAATTTGTTTCCACCTATTTGCATTTAGAGGATATTGAAGAGAAAAAATATGGAACATTATCAGGGGGACAAAAAAGGCGAGCAGATATTGCTCGTGCACTGATTCATCGTCCAAGTATTTTATTTCTGGATGAACCTACAACGGGTTTAGATCCACAAACACGTCAATTTGTTTGGCAGGCGATTAAGCAGCTACAACGGGAAACCAATATGACTGTTTTTTTAACGACCCATTATATGGAGGAAGCGGCAGTCGCTCACCAAGTCACGGTCTTAAAGCAAGGTAAAATTGTCGCACAGGGAACGCCCGATGCACTAAAAACAAAATATGCCTATGATTCAATGGCTCTCGTTTTTCAAAATGCACAGGAGGGTGTGAAGTTTCTTGAGGAAAATGCGATCTCCTACACAGAGAATCAAGGGATATACACCATCCGTTTAACGTCTACCTTACAAGCACTTCCCCTTTTAAAAAAAGCTGAGCCACTTATCGCCTCCTTCGAAGTCATTAAAGGATCAATGGATGATGTCTTTCTTCATATTATGGCAGAGGAGGAGGTTGCGTAGTGGAAGCATTAATTAGTCTAGTTCTGCGTAATAACAAAATATTTAGACGGGATAAAACACACGTGTTCTTCTCCCTACTGTCAGTCATTATTGTCATTGTGTTGTACGCTGTCTTTCTCCAAAAAATGCAGGTAGATGCCATTGAACAACTAACAGAAGCTACACCTGAATTGATCACCATGGTCAATGAGTGGCTAGTAGCAGGTTTACTATCCATGATTGCTGTTTCGACTACACTTGGTGCCTATGGTATCGCTGTTAAAGACCAAGAATCCAAAGTACAAGCCGACTTTTTAACAGCTCCCCTTTCTCGTGCAACTATTCAGTTGAGCTATGTGCTCAATGCATTTATTATCGGCTGTATTTTTTCCTTTATTGCGCTCCTTGGCTGTGAAATCTTTATTGTCACAACGGGAGGTAAGATTCTAAGTTTTGGGGATTTTATTCAGGTATTGAGCATACTGTTTTTATCTGTCTTGCTTGCGAGTGTTTTTAATTTATTTCTTTCGTTATTTGTGTCGACCCAAAATGCTTTCTCAACACTCGGCACAATTGTTGGTACATTACTTGGATTTTTATGTGGTGTTTATGTACCTCTTGGAGCTCTACCAAGCTTTGCACAACATATAATCATGTACTTTCCAATTAGCCATACAACACTATTATTACGCAATGCATTTATGGAGAGCTCTATTGCAAATGTCTTTGATGGTGTGCCCGTTTCTTATGTGGAAGATTATAAAATGAATTATGGCATTGTTTATGAACTAAATGGACATATACTTAGCTCCACAACAAGTCTAATTGTGATTGTCTGTACAATTGTAGTTCTTTCTCTAGCATCTATGATCTTATTTAAGAGAAAGTATAACTAAATATGAGCCAACCATTTTACACATCGTTTAGAATACGATGTGTTTTTTATTGCTTTAATACAAACATTTTGTTATTTTAAATATTAAATAACAAACAAATTTAGAATTCGTTTGTTTTATCAAGGAGGGATTGCAATGGATGTAAATGAATTATTTTGGCAAGCTCCTATCGATGATCTAAAAAAGGGATATATCGATCAAGCGACACACTTCACGTGCCTACTATGCGGTGAAAAAGTAGAAAAAGGCATTATTTATCCTCAAGAGGGCTTATTATATGAAGCAGAGAAAATGATGCAACACCATATTACATTGGCTCACCATTCTGTTTTTCATTATTTAAACGGTCTCAATAAAAAAATGACAGGCTTAACAGAACATCAAAGTCATATTTTACGCTTATTTTATGAGGGAAAATCAGATCAGGAGATAAAAGAAGAATTAGAGATTGGCAGTGCCACAACGATTCGCCATCACCGTTTTGCTTTAAAAGAAAAGGAACGCCAAGCCAAAACATTGATGGTGATGATGGAGTTACTAAAAGAACAAGATCAGAAGGAGGAACCATTTGTGCCTATTCATAAAACAGCTACTATGGTCGACGATCGCTATAACGTAACCCTCACGGAAGAACAGCAATTATTAGAGAAGCTATTTCCAAACGGTGTTGGCAAGGAACTGGTTCGCTTTCCAAAGCGCGAAAAACAGAAAATTGTAGTGCTGCGTGCAATTGCAAATCTTTTTGACCAAGAAAAGCATTATACTGAAAAAGAATTAAATGAAGTGATTAAACCGATGTATGAAGACTATGTTCACATACGTCGTTACTTAATTGAATACGGTTTTCTTGACCGGAAAGCAGATGGCAGTGCCTATTGGGTAAAAAAATAAGAAAGTAGGTTAATAAAAATGGATCATAAAAAAGAGTTAAAAGAAATGTATAAGGACATGAAAATTGAAGCGGGCGTTTTTACAATGACGAATACACAAACAAATAAAGTATTTGTCGGTAGCTTTAATAATTTGAAGCGTTTAAATGGTTTTCAGTTTATGCTCAAAACGAATACACATACGAACAAGGAGCTTCAAGCGGACTACAATTCATTTGGTCAAGATGCTTTCGAGGTGAAAATCGTTGAGTATTTAAAGAAAAAAGAAGAAGGCTATTTCGATGAAAAAAAAGAGCTCGAAAAGCTGGAGCAAAAATGGCTTGAGACACTAAAGCCTTATGGTGAGCATGGTTATAATTAGTCATTAGCGCATTTGCCAAAAAGGTAAATGCGCTATTCATTACTTGTTTGATGGGTTGCCAATCAATTGAATTTCCTGCTGTGCTTTCTTCGTTAATTTATTGAAAACAAGTTCATACGAATGCTTAATAAGATTCTCTACCAAATCCATCGGGACATCCTCAGCATCCATATAAATGGAATTCCAATGGGTTTTATTCATATAGTAACCAGGTATAATGCTTGCATAGGCTTCTCGTAATTCCTCCGCTCGAGAAGGCTCACATTTCAATGTAAGAACAGGCTTACCTGTTCTATTTCCTCCAAGCATGGCATACATTTTTCCACCGATATGATAGCGATCTGCTTGCCACTCCTCTTGATAGTCATACGTTGTTCCATGAAGCTGTATACAGTAAGCATGAATTATTTCTTTTTCCATCTTAACAATCCCCGTCCCCTCAAATAAAAACACACGTTCGATTATGGTAAGTATAACC
>Ga0213821_1001042_pt1 | contig 14109 bp, 12 predicted proteins | sample MC6MC0909MG_FD_179894 | JGI IMG/M metagenome (GOLD analysis project Ga0213821, IMG submission 179894) | Enriched soil aggregate microbial communities from Iowa State University, Ames, United States - MC6-MC0909-MG | ecosystem: Environmental > Terrestrial > Soil > Unclassified | place: USA: Iowa...
TCCGCGCGGTCGACCTGCGTACCGGCAAGACCCTGTGGGACCGCCCGTTCGGCAGCGCCCGCGGCAATGGGCCGTTCGGCATCCGCTCCGGCCTGCCGATCGAGATCGGTACGCCCAACAACGGTGGTTCGGTGGTCACGGCCAGCGGCCTGATCTTCATCGCCGCGGCGACCGACGATCTGCTGCGCGCGATCGACCTGAAAACCGGCAAGGAACTCTGGCATGCCAAGCTGCCGGCCGGCGGCCAGGCCAACCCGATGATCTACGAGTTCGGTGGGCGCCAGTACGTGGTCATCATGGCCGGTGGTCATCACTTCATGGAAACCCCGGCCGGCGATTACGTGATCGCCTACGCGTTGCCGAAGGGGTGAGGGACGCCGCGTCGGATGTGGCCGGCGTTCCATTGACGCAAGGCCGGGCAGCGCCCGGCCGCTCGTTGCGCGACTACAGCGCTTCGCGCAGAAATCTGACAACGGGCCGCGTTCTCTCCCGGTGAGCCTGGACGGCACGCACTGCCATGCTGGCCGGATGCCGAGTTCCTCTGTTCGATATGGGCGATGTCCGCTGTCAAATGCCTGCTACATCGTCACCGCTGTCACCACCCATCAATTCCCGCTGTTCCATCACCACGGTAATGCGCAGGATGTCGCGCGCTGGCTGCGTGCTTCCGATGCGGAAAGACGCACGGAATCTTTCGCCTGGGCCATCATGCCCGACCGCGTGCATTGGCTGTCCCTCCCGATGCGGGCGGGGCTGGCCAGCGGTCTGCATGGCTATCCGTTTTCGTGGTGCCGCTGGCCGGTCTGAATGGTGACGGGGCCGCCGCGCCGACGGTGCTACGCCGGGACCCGCACCATCTTCCGCATCAGATGCTCGACCACGCCTGTCGGCTCTGCGGTACGGCCCACGTGCGTGCTCGACATCTGCACCACCGAGCTGCGCTTGGCGGTGAGGAAATGGAAACGTGCACGCGCAGGCAGCTGCGCGATCGGCCCGGCGTTCGCGTCACCGCGGCAGATCGCCACGATCGCATCCAGCCACGGCTGCAGGCCCTCGATATCCAGCGTCGGCGCGAAGGCACGCAGCCGCTCCACATCCAGCTCGATCGCCGCTTCCAGGTGCTTTGCGCCCGGGCAGGACACGATCACCCCGACGTTGATGAATTCCTCGCGCTCCACGCGGGGCACTACGCGGATCACCGCATAGTCATAGGTGTGCAGTGTGGGCACGGACGGCCTCCTGTACAAAAGCCGCGCGTACGCGAAGGCGGTGTTGCAGATAATCGATGTACGCCTGGCGGTAAGCCGCCGCGCTGTCGAAGGCGGGTTCGTCCATCAGCCAGCTGTCCGGCACCAGGCCGACGATCCGCTCGATTTCGGCATCGGGCAGCATCACCGCGAGCGCAGAATCCACTTCGGCAATCTGCGTGGCGAAGGGCAGCAGTACATGATCGCGGATCAGCACGAACGGCTTACTGCAGGCCTCCCCGGCACTGGCCCAGTCGTGATGGAAATACATCGCTGCGCCATGGTCGATCAGGTACAGCCTGCGATGCCAGACCATCAGGTTGGGATTGCGCGCGGTGCGGTCCACGTTGCTGGTGAACGCGTCGAACCACACGATCTTCGAGGCCAGCTCGGCATCGGGCTGCATGGCCGCCGGGTCGTAGTTGATCGCCCCGGGCAGGTAATCACTGCCCAGGTTCAGGCCCTCGCTGGCACGGATCAGATCCTGGATTTCCGGGTCCGGTTCGGTCCGGGCGAACTCGCGGTCGAGCTCCACGAACACGATGTCGGGGATCGGCAGGCCGAGCGTGCGGGCGATTTCGCCGGCGATCAGTTCGGCGATCAGGGCCTTCGGTCCTTGGCCAGCGCCACGGAATTTGAGCACCACCATGCCGTCGTCGTCGGTCTCGACCACGGCGGGCAGGGAGCCGCCTTCGCGCAGCGGGGTGACATATCGGAGGGCGTGCACGGTTCGCATGGGGCATTCTAGCCGGGCCAAGGCCGGGCGTGCCGCGTAAGGGGGCGCTACCCGGCACGGTGGAACGCCTCGCTTTGCAGTGTCGGGCGGTTGGCCCTTCCGGCCCATTCACACCGGCCCCGGCGGTGCTAGATTCGGGTCATGCCCCTGTTGCGGGCACTCGTTGACACTGCAAGGGGATAAGGATGCTGATCCGTCGTACTTCGCTGGCTGCGGCCGTTGCCGTTGCCACCTTCGGGCTGCTGCTCGCTGCACCGGCCTTTGCCGATTACGCCACGCCGCCGGAGAGCCTGCTCAAGGTGCTCAAGGCACCGCCGCCGCCGACGCCCAGCGTCGACCCGACCGGCCAGCGCCTGCTGCTGACCACCACGCAGACCTATCCGTCGATCACCCGCGTCGCCCAACCGTATCTGAAGCTGGCCGGCGTGCGCTTGGAGCCGAAGAACCGCAGCCGCCACGACACCCCGGGTGGTTATGGCATTCCATCGTGCGTGGGCGACTTCACCGTGGTCGACACCGCCAGTGGCCGCTCCACCAAGGTCGCTTTGCCCGGCGGGTGCGCCGGCATGGCGCAGTGGTCGGCCGACGGCCAACGCTTCGCCTTCCAGAACGTGGTCGATGACAGCGTGCAGCTGTGGATCGGTGATGCGGTCACTGGCCAGGTCCGCCAGGTGCCCAACGTCGCGCTGAACCCGATCTTCGGCAGCACCGTGCAGTGGCTCGGCGGCAGCCAGCAGCTGCTGGTCAAGCTGGTGCCTGCCAAGCAGGGACCGGCGCCGAGCGCGGAAGGTGCGATCGGCCCGGACATCCAGGAGTCGCTGGGAACGGCTGGCGAAAGCAGCACCTACGAAGCCCGCGATACGCTGACCAGTGCCTACGATGAAGCGCTGTTCGCCTATTACGGCCAGTCGCAGCTGGCGGTGGTGGATACCGCCTCCAACACCGTGCGCACGGTAGGTGCCCCGGCGCTGCTGGACAGCATCGGGGCCGCCCCGGATGGCGTGCATGTGCTGACCACAACACTCAAGGCGCCGTTCTCGCATGCGGTGACCTACCAGCGATTCGCCAATGACGTGGCCGTGCTGGATATCGCCAGCGGCCGCAGCACGCCGATCGCCAGCCTGCCGCTGGCCGACCGCGTGCCGGTGCACGGCGTGCCGGAAGGCCCGCGCGATTTCGATTGGCGCGCCACCGATCCGGCCACGCTGGTCTATGCCGAAGCCCTGGACAAGGGCGACTGGAAAGTCACGGTTCCGCATCGTGATCGCGTGCTGATGCTAAAGGCCCCGTTCACCGCCAAGCCCACCGAAATCGCCCGCACCGCGCAGCGTTTCGAAGGCCTGGCCTGGACCGCGCAGCCGGACGTTGCCTTCCTCGACGAGAACGACGAGAACCGCCACTGGCGCCAGACCCGCATCGTCAACGTCGACAACCCCAAGCAGGAAGGCCGGCTGTTGTGGGATCTCTCCAGCGATGAGCTGTACGAGGACCCGGGCAATTTCGTGTACCAGCGCCTCCCCAACGGCGCCTACGTGGTGCGTCAGGAAGGCAACACGGTCTTCCTGCGCGGGCAGGGCGCTTCGCCGCAGGGGGATCGGCCCTTCCTGGATGCGCTCAGCCTCCGCAGCCTGAAGACGGAGCGTCTTTTCCGCAGCGATGCCGATGCCTACGAGCAGTTCATCGGCTTCAGCGCCATCCCGGGCCACCTGCTCACGTGGCACCAGTCGGTGACCGATGCGCCGAATGCGTTCGTGCGCCTGCTTGGCGAGGACGTCGCCGACGCCAAGCCGGGCGAAGCGCAGGTCGTGTCCAAGCCGGCCGCGTTGACCCACCTGGTGGATCCGACGCCGGAAGTGCGCCAGATCCAGAAGCGCCTGGTCACCTACAAGCGTGCCGACGGCGTGGATCTGTCGTTCACCCTGTACACCCCGCCGGGGTACAAGGAGGGCCAGCGCGTGCCGGCGATCCTGTATGCCTACCCGGCCGATTTCGCCAACGCGGCACAGGCGGGGCAGGTGTCCGGTTCGCAGCAGACTTTCACCCGTCTGGCGCCGTACCGGCTGATGCTGCTGGCCGGCTACGCGATCATCGACAACGCCTCGTTCCCCATCGTCGGCGACCCCAAAACCGCCTACAACACGTATCTGGAACAGCTGGAGGCCGATGCCAAAGCCGCGGTGGACAAGGCGGTGGACCTGGGCGTGGTCGACCGCAACCGGATCGGCGTCACCGGCCACAGCCATGGCGGCCTGATGACCGCCAACCTGATCGCGCATACCGATCTGTTCAAGGCAGGCGTCGCCACCAGTGGTTCGTACAACAAGACCTTCACCCCGTTCGGCTTCCAGAACGAACGCCGCTCGGTGTGGCAGGCGCAGGACGTGTACCTGAAGGCCTCGCCGTTCTTCTACGCCGACAAGATCAAGCTGCCGCTGCTGCTGGTCCACGGCGAGGACGATGCGAACCCGGGCACCGAGCCGTTCCAGTCGCGCAAGCTGTTCCAGGCGATCCGCGGCAACGGCGGCACCACGCGCCTGGTGATGCTGCCGCACGAACCGCACTGGTATACCGCGCTCGAATCCAACGAGCAGCTGGTATCGGAAATGCTGAATTGGTTCGATACCTATGTGAAGAATGCGCCGCCGGCCAAACGCTGAGCCGAGGCATCGGTAACGTCGGCTGCCCTCGGCAGCGCCTGGCATCAGAGTAACGGCCGCCCGTGATGGGCGGCCGTTTTTACATACAAGGCCGGCCGCAGCCTTACACTGCCGAAAAACGCACAAGGACGTGAGCATGGACATCCACGCTTGGGGACCGACGGTCAGCGGTGTCGCTGGCGGCCTGATCGCAACGTGGCTGGTCGCGTACTGGGCGAGGGGGTTACAGACGCACTACCGTGGCTGGTCCCGGGCCGCGCTGCGGCGCCGTCACCGGACCACGATCTGGACCGCCAACATGCTGCTCATCGTGGGACTGCTGGGGGGTCTTGCCTTGTACCCGCTGGGTGGATTCGCCAGCAACGATCACCGCCCGGCATTCCTGGCGTTCGGGCTCGCCTCGTTGTTGCCCCTCTCTGCACTGGTCATCATTCCGTTTCTGACCGGCCGAAGCGTGCGGGAGTCGTTCGTCGCGTTCGCGCTCGGCCAGGGCGCGCCGGTATGGGCAACGTATCTGCCGCTGGCAGGCGGCCTGGTCTGCCTCTTCGTGGCGATGGTGGGGTTTGTTTCTGGTGGCTGATGAGGCGTGACTTATGAGACCGGCCATCCCACTGCCAGCACGGGGGCGCTCGCGCGTTCTATGCTGTGCAGCCCCGCCTTCGATGTAATGCCGATGAAATCCGTGTTCCTGGCGTTGTTGCTGCTGTTGTCTGCTGGCCACGTCCACGCGGCGGAAACGCCCGAATTGCCACCATCGTGGACCGCGATCGGCGTCACCGTCGGCATGCCATACGCGCAGGCCAAAGCGCTGTTGCTCAAGGCAGGGTGGGTCGCCGAAGCGCCCGACAACGACGGCGACCCCAGCTTCGCCGCGCATCCGGAGGTGGATTGCGGGCAGGGCTGGGACGCGATCTGCTCGGCAGGATTCAGCCGCAAAAACGAGGCTTATGGGCTGGTACTGACGCCCACCGATGATGGCAACCTGCGCGTGCAGGGCGTCTTCTGAACGGAGTGACACGGATGTCCGAACGTACCGTAGTGGTCTTCGATTTCGATCTGACGCTGACCCGCTGGGAGACCGCCAGTCGGTTCTTCAAAACGCTGCTGCGGCGCCAGCCATGGCGGATCGCCGGGGTGCTGCTGGCACTGCCGGTGCTGGTTCCGCTCTGGGCACTGCCGCGCACGCGCCGGCGGCCGGTGCGCTTTGCGGTCTGGATGGCCACCTTCGGACGCAGCCGTGAGGCGCTGGTGGCGCTGGCGGTCGCGCATGCCGACGAGGTGTTCGCAGGACCGGAGCCGGTGTTCCTGGCGCAGGGCGTGGAACGACTGCGTCAGCATCTGGCGCAGGGCGACGAGGTCGTCATCGCCACCGGCTGCTGGGAGCCGCTCGCACGTGCGCTGCTTGGGCGCGAAGGTCTGCAGGACGTGCCGCTGGTCGCCTCGACATTGCGGCCGTTGCTGGGCGGATGGATCAGCGAGCACCATTGTCTTGGCGAGAACAAGATTCCGATGCTCACCGAACGCGGTTATCCGCCACCGTGGCGCATGGCCTATACCGATCATCGCGCCGACCTGCCGCTGCTGCGCAACAGCGAGCAGTGGTGTCTGGTGAGCCCGGGTGAGACGTGCCTGCGGCGGATCGAACAGACGATGATGACCAAGGCGCAGATCGTTTCGTGGCGCAACGCCTGAGCGCTGCCGTCATCGCGTGATGGGGGCGGGCCTCAATCCTCTTTCATCGCCACTTCCGCTGCGAGCAGCGCCTGGGCCGCCCTGCTCAGTTCCGGCGACGGCACGCTGGGGGCACCGATGGCTGCCATCATCTCGTCGGTAGACACGAAGCGGCGGTGGCGACGGTCGTAGATGCCGGTGATCAGCAGGGCACGGGTGGCGACTTTTTCCTCGTCGCCAACCAGTACCCGCTGCTCCATGATGATGCGCGTGCCGACCCAGCCAGCCAGCCGGGTCTCAAGCACGAAACGCTGGAACGGCTTCAGCTCGCGCCGGAACTGGATGGTGCCGCCACTCACGATGGGCGCCCACTTCGAGCGCCAGGCCACGCGGCCCAGGCCCATCCGGAACACCAGGTCCAGGCGACCCAGGTCGAAGATCGTCCAATAGCGGCCGTTGGTCATGTGCAGGTTGCTGTCGATGTCGTTGGGCAGCACCCGGAAGTTCAAGCGCGACACCGCGAACGGCGCGCTCAGCTTCGGGCGGAATGGCGAGGACAGCAGCAGGAACAGCAGGCGGAACCAGAGATTCATGAGCGGGTCGTCATTTCTATTACAGTTGTCATAATGCAAATACGCTAGTCTATGACACCTGTCTTAGCAAGGAATCCGGCCATGAGCGCACGCCATTCCGATGCCCCGCAACGTGTGGTGGCTGCGGCAGCGGAAATGCTGGCTACGTATGGGCTCAATGCCTCCAGTGTGCGCGAAGTGGCCAAACGCGCGCAGGCGCCATTCGGGTCCACCTATCACCATTTCCCGGGCGGCAAGCAACAGGTGCTGGCCGAGGCGACCACGTTGGCCGGCGCCAAAGTCGACGGCGTGCTGGCCACTTGCCTGCAGGCCGGTGGTGCCGAGGGGCTTTCGCTGTTTCTGGCGATGTGGCGCGAGCGGTTGATCCGTTCGGACTTCCATGCGGGCTGCCCGGTGCTGGCGGCTGCGGTTGAAGAGCCGATCGATGCGGCGCCCGACGATGCGCAGCGGGCGGCCGCCGCCGTGTTTGCCTGCTGGGAAGCCCGGCTGAGCGAGGCGCTGTGCACCGACGCCCGTACGCACGGCCAGGCGCACGCGCTGGCGACGATGATCATCGCCAGCGTGGAGGGCGCGGTGGCGATGTGCCGGGCGATGCGTGACATCGGCCCGTTCGATCGCGTCGCGCTGCAGCTTGAATCGCTGGTGGCTGATCGCTGAGACTGCTGGCTTGCCCTTACCGGAGCGCCGCACCGTGCCAGCCTTGACCCGTCCCTTCGCCCTTGCCGCCGGCTTGGTGCTGTGCGCGCTTCACCCACTGGCCCAGGCGCAGGATGGTCCTGCGATCAATCCGCTGTATCTGGTGCCTGCCGACAAGGCGACGCCCGCACAGATCACGGAGATGCAGCAGCGCCTGCTGGACTGGCCGCAGCTGCAGCGCTACCGCGCCGAGAACGCCGCACTGACGCCGGTCGCGCCGGGGACGAAGCGCGTGGTGTTCTACGGCGACTCGATCACAGAAGGCTGGGGCCCAACCGGCAGCGAGCGCTTCTTCCCGGGCAAGCCGTACGTCAACCGCGGCATCTCCGGGCAGACCACGGCGCAGATGCTGGTGCGCTTCCAGCAGGATGTCATCGCGCTGAAGCCGGCCGTGGTGGTGATCCTGGCAGGCACCAACGATATCGCCGGCAACACCGGACCTGCCACGCAAGCGATGATTGAAGACAACCTGCACGCGATGGTGGAACTGGCGCAGGCGCACAACATCCGCATCGTGCTGGCCTCGGTGCTGCCGGTCAGCGACTACCCGTGGCAACCCGGCGTGCAGCCCGCCGGCAAGGTCACCGCGCTCAACCGGGCATTGCGCGCCTATGCGGCGCAGCAGGGCCTGGTCTATCTGGATTACCACACGGCCATGACCAACAAAGACGGCGGCCTGGACCCGGAACTGGCCACCGATGGCGTGCATCCCACGCCGGCCGGCTATGCGCGGATGGTGCCGTTGGCCGAAGCGGCCGTCACCAAGGCACTGGCGCGCTGATACCCGTTGGCAGCCGGCTGGCCAAAAGGTGGCGCCATAACGTCAATCGAATCGCCAACGTACCCCGGCATACACCCCGCGCCCCTCACCGGGCGTGGAACGGGCGACATCCTTGCCGGCATCGTCGTAGCCCGGGGTCACCGTGGCGGCATAGTGGCGGTCACTCAGGTTGCGCAGTTCCGCCCAGGCCTGCCAGCGGCCTCCGGGGGCGTCGTAGCCTATGCGGGTGCCGAAGATCACGTGGCTGTCGGCGGCCATGCTGTTGGCATAGTCGACGAACATTTTCGACGCGTACTCGGTGTTCAGCCCGGCGTAGAAGCCGGCCGGGTGGTCGTAGCGCAGTTCGGCCTGGTAGTAGTGGCGCGGCAGGCCGGGCAGGCGGTTGCTACCGAAGCGTGCATCATCGCGGTAGCGGAAGTCGCTGAAGGTGTAGGCCTGGCGCAATGAAAGCCGCCCGCCGACGCCCTGCCACAGCGCACTGTCCAGGCCGGCTTCGATGCCACGGTGCACGGTCGGGCTGGCGTTGGATTCGGCGATGAACAGGTTCGGCACCGGCTGCACTTCCACGGTGAGCAGTTCGTGGTTGAGGCGCGCGTAGTAGCCGGTCAGCTCCCAGCGGCCGAGTGCGCTGTCTCCGCGCGCGCCGAGTTCCAGCGTGGTCGCGGTCTGGTTGTCCAGGTTCACCGGCGCACGCTGGCGGCCGGTGGAGGCGCCATTGCCGGCGGCGAAGTACTGGTTCGATCCCCAGATCATCGACCACGGATGCGCCGGTTCCACCGAGCGGCTGAGGTTGCCGAACCATTGCGTCTGCGGCGTCTGCTGCCAGGTGAAGCCCAGCCGCGGCGCGTAATCCCATTGCCGTTCGGAGAGCCGTTCCGGCGTGGCCGGCCAGGTGACCTGCACATCGCGGCGGGTGTGGATGAAGGCCAGGCCGGTCTGCAGGCGCAGCGTCTCGCTCAGCGCCAGATCGTTGCCGACGTGCAGCATGCTGTCGGTGCCGTAATGCTCAAAGTCGCGGGTGTGCGTGCCGGCCGCGTACCCGTTGCTGGCGAAGCGCAGGGTCTCGCGCACGTTGGCATCCAGATCGTGGGTGACGCGCAGGCCGATCGTGGTCACGCTGTCATGCCCGAACAGCGCGTGCCGGCGGCGGTAGTCGAGCGTGCCGTTGAGGTTGGCGTAGTCCAGCTGCTGGCGGAACAGGCTTTCGTTCAAGTCCATCGGGTACTTGTGGTACACGAGGCCGGCCTGCAGCGACGAATCTGCATCGATGGTGTAGGTGGTGGTGTTGCCGATCCAGGTGCTGCCCGGCTGCGGGCGGCGCGCATCGATGGCCAGGTTGGCCGGGTTGGCGGCACGTGGGTCGTTGCGGATCTGTGCGCGGGTCAGGCGCCCCGGGGTTTCGTGATCGGTCTCGCGGTAGCGCAGGAAGAAGCGCGTCTCCAGATCCGGCGTGAGCTGCCAGCCGATGTTGGCCACGGCGCCCTTGCCCTTGCCGGCGGCGTGCTGCTGATAGCCGTCGTACTCGGTATCGGTGTAGGCCAGGAAGTAATCAACCGCGTCCCGCACTCCGCCCAGGCTGATCCCGCGCTTCTGGTAACCGCGTGCGCCCGCTTCGTAGTGCAGCTCCAGCCCGGGCGTGTCGCGGCCGCTGCGGGTGATGTAGTTGACCGCACCGCCCAGCGCCAGCGCGCCGCGCTCGAACCCGTTGGCGCCGCGCAGGACCTCGACGCGGCTCAGCCACAGCGGTTCCAGCAGCTCGTACGGCGTGCCGCCCGGACCGGTGAGCGGCAGGCCATCCAGCGAGACCGACAGGCCGGAGGCATGCGCACCGGGCGCCCGGTTGAGGCCCGAACCGCGGATGGAGACCTTGACGCCTTCATTGCCGGCGCTCTGCGCGCTGATGCCGGGCTGGTAGGCCAGTACATCGGCAGTGCCGGCGACGCGGCCCTGGCCGACCTGGGTCATATCGACGACGTTGCCTGCACCGGGGATCCGGTCGAGCGCGCGGCGCGCAGCCTCGGTGGCATCGGCGGCGGTGACGTTCACCGCGTCGAGGGTGACGGCCTGGCCAGAGGGGGCGGCGCGGACGGTGTCGGTGGCGGCCAGGCTGGCCAGCAGGGCGGCGGCGAGCAGGGACAGGGCAGGGGCGGTGGAGCGATTCGGGAGGGCAGTCATTCGTGCGCGATATCAGTGCTGACACGACGCGCGACATCGCGGCACCCTGTCAACTTCATGTGGGGCGCGCAAGTTAACAGGATGTAGGGGTGTTCGTCACCCTTGTGGGGCGTATGGAGCCAAGCGCTCACCGACGACCGGGTGTCGGTAGTGCCGGCCGCTGGCCGGCTCGCCAGGATCTACGCGATCCGTTGCGTGAGACCCATGACCGCGTGGTTGCCGGCCATCGGCCGGCACTACCGGGCCGCTGCCAGCGCTTTCGACTTGGCGTACAGCCGTTCGGCCTGCTTCGCGTCGCCCAAGGCGGCATACGTTTCTGCCAAGCTGTCCCAGGCATTGGCCGAGCGCGGGAACAGCGTCGCGTTGAAGGCGAACAGCGGCAGCGCGGTGGCATGGCCCAGATTCTCGGCCACCGCGTAGCCCACGCGGTTGATGTCCTGCTCCAGCATCGGCTGATCACCGCGCCCGGTAGTGATGAGCCACTGTTTCAACGCGGTTGTGCGTGCGGCCGTCTGCGGCTCCAGTGCGTAGGTGATCAGCCTTTCCGACAGGGCCTCGCGAGGGAACTGCATCGGGGCCACCACCGCCATGGTGCTGTCCACCAGCGTGCGCGACCACACATTCGTCGCACTGCCGTTGGTGAGGTAGATAAAGCTGTAGGTATCCCCGCCCAAGCCGTCCAGGAAGGCTATCCGTGCACGTACCCGCGTGCCACCGTCATGCCCCACGAAGCGGTACTCGCCGCTTTCTTCGAGTTCCCAACCCGTGGAAAAGCCGCTGCGTCGCCCGTTGCTCAGCACCTGTGGCTGCCACAGCTGTTGCAGCGTGGTACGACCCACCAGCTCACCGCGGGCCAGGGCCAGCAGGAAGCGATCCAGATCACCGAGGGTGGTATGCAGTGCGGCATGCCCGTAGGCATAGGCGGGCCATGCGATGTCGTCTTCGCGCTGCAGCGCGCCCTGTTTGCCGGTGTAGGCGATGGCGGTGTTTTCCTGCGCGGCGCCCGCCGGACCCAGCGAGGTGTGCGCCAATCCCAGCGGGCGCAGCACACGTTCTTCGACGATCTGCGTATAGGGCTGCTGGTACTGCGCTTCCAACAGCGCGGTGAGGACCAGATAGTTTGTCTGCGTGTACCGGTTGGCGGTGCCCGGCGTGAACTGCAGTGGCGCGCCGGCGAGTGCCTTGAACACCTCTGCTGGCGTGGCCGGGAAGCGGCGGTTGCCCTGCGAGGTGATCACCTCACCATCCCGGTACTGGAAGTACTCGGGAACGCCGGACGCATGGTCGAGGAACTGCCTCACGGTGATCGCCTCCCAGGCCTTGGGCAGATCGGCCAGATAGCGGCTGGCCGGTACGTCCAGCTCGACCCTGCCGGCTTCCACCCGTTGCATGACCAAGGTACTGACCAGCAGTTTGGCCAGCGAGTAAGCGTTGAACACCGTCTCGGGTGTCACTGGTTGGTGCGTGGTGAGGTCGGCCTCTCCGGCGACGGCCTGCGCAAGCAGCTTGCCGTTATGCCGTATCAGCACTGCCTGGCCGGCGATGCCGTAGCGATCGGCGTTTGTGTGGAGTTGCCGGGTGATCCGGGCGTCGAACTCCGCGGCGCGCGCGGTGCCCGACGGCGTCGATACCGCGAACAGCAGGACCGCGACAAAGGCGAAACGACGCATTGCGGGCATCCGCGTGGGTGAGCCCGCACAGTAGGAAGCGCTGGCACCCCGGTCAATGCGGCGGAAGTCACCCCCGGTCACGAAAGGCCCCGACCGTGGGGCCGGGGCCGCCCCGCATCAGCCCAGAATCCCAGGCAGATCCAGCCCCTTCTCCTTCGCGCACTCCACCGCGATCTCATACCCCGCGTCGGCATGCCGCATCACGCCCGTCGCCGGGTCGTTCCACAGCACGCGCGCGATGCGCTTGGCCGCCGCGTCGGTGCCATCGCAGACGATCACCATGCCCGCATGCTGCGAGAAGCCCATGCCGACGCCGCCGCCGTGGTGCAGCGAGACCCAGGTGGCACCACTGGCGGTGTTGAGCAGCGCGTTGAGCAGCGGCCAGTCGGAGACAGCATCGGAGCCGTCGGCCATTGCTTCGGTTTCGCGGTTCGGCGAGGCGACGCTGCCCGAATCCAGGTGATCGCGGCCGATCACCACCGGTGCCTTCAGCTCGCCTTTGGCGACCATCTCGTTGAACGCCAGGCCGAGTCGGTCACGATCGCCCAGGCCGACCCAGCAGATGCGTGCGGGCAGGCCCTGGAATTTGATCTTCTCGGCCGCCATGTCGAGCCAGCGGTGCAGGTGCGGGTTGTCCGGGATCAGTTCCTTGACCTTGGCGTCGGTCTTGGCGATGTCCTCCGGATCGCCGCTCAGCGCGGCCCAGCGGAACGGGCCGATGCCGCGGCAGAACAGCGGGCGGATGTAGGCGGGCACGAAGCCGGGGAAGTCGAACGCATCCTCCACGCCTTCTTCCAGTGCCATCTGGCGCAGGTTGTTGCCGTAATCCACGGTCGGCACGCCGAGGGCGTGGAACGCGAGCATGGCGCGGATGTGGTTGGCCATGGAGGCGCGCGCGGCCGCTTCGACGTCCTTCGGCGCGGAGACGCGTTTTTCATCCCACTCTTCCACGGTCCAGTCCTGCGGCAGGTAGCCGTTGACCGGGTCGTGCGCGGAGGTCTGGTCGGTCAGCAGGTCCGGTTTGACGCCGCGCACCAGCAGCTCGTCCAGCACGTCGGCAACGTTGCCGAGCAGGCCGACCGAGAGCGGCTTCTTCGCCGTGCAGGATTCTTCGATCAGGCGCAGCGCTTCGTCGAGGTTGTCTGTCCAGGTGTCCAGATACCCGGTACGCAGGCGCATCTCGATGCTGCTCCTGCGGCATTCCACCGCCAGGCACGAGGCGCCGGCCATCACCGCGGCCAGCGGCTGCGCGCCGCCCATGCCGCCCAGGCCACCGGTGAACAGCCACTTGCCGGCCAGGTTGCCGTTGTAGTGCTGGCGACCCATCTCGACGAAGGTCTCGTAGGTGCCCTGCACGATGCCCTGCGCGCCGATGTAGATCCAGCTGCCGGCGGTCATCTGGCCGTACATGGCCAGGCCCTTCTTATCGAGCTCGTTGAAGTGGTCCCAATTGGCCCAGCGCGGCACCAGGTTGGAGTTGGCGATCAGCACCCGCGGGGCGTCCACGTGGGTACGGAATACACCGACCGGCTTGCCGGACTGCACCAGCAGGGTCTGGTCATCCTCCAGCCGCTGCAGCGTCTCGACGATCTTGTCGTAGCTTTCCCAGTCGCGCGCGGCGCGGCCGATGCCACCATAGACCACCAGCTCCTGCGGGCGCTCGGCCACGTCGGGGTGCAGGTTGTTCATCAGCATGCGCAGCGGGGCTTCGGTCAGCCAGCTCTTGCAGGTGAGCGTGGTGCCGGTCGGGGCGAGAATGGTGCGGGTGGAATCGAGACGGGTCATGCAGCACTCCGGGACGTAGCGAAGTCGAGACAGGCATCGAGCACCTGCTGCAGCGTGGCGCGCAGCGGGGCGGCGTGATCGGGATCCAGCGGCGTGGG
>Ga0213821_1001044_pt1 | contig 14099 bp, 12 predicted proteins | sample MC6MC0909MG_FD_179894 | JGI IMG/M metagenome (GOLD analysis project Ga0213821, IMG submission 179894) | Enriched soil aggregate microbial communities from Iowa State University, Ames, United States - MC6-MC0909-MG | ecosystem: Environmental > Terrestrial > Soil > Unclassified | place: USA: Iowa...
TCCGGGTTCTCTCGAAAAGCCTTCAACTTTTTTAAATACGCAACCTCTAGACGAAGTAGTTCATTTTCACGTTCTAACTGCTCCTCACGAGACATTGTTTTTTCTGCTTTTGTCACTGTAGCTTTTGGTTTTTTAGACATAGAGGGCCTTCCTTTCGCATGTTTCAGGCCTTCTACTCCTTCTTTTAAAAACTTACTGTTCCAAGTTGCGATTAAGCTAGGATCATTCATGTTAAATCGTATTGCTGTATCTTGGTAAGAAGCACCTTTTTGTTTCATAAAGTTTAATACATCTAATTAGAATTGAACAGGATGTTCTTCATGCTTTTTTTTCCGTTGTAAACCTTCTTCTCCAAAAGCTTTATTAGCTCTAACCCAAAGTAAGGCTGTAGAGCGTTCTAGTAAGAGGACTAGTAAATCATCATCTGTGGAGGGCAAAGCGAAAAGAGAACGTCCATTACCTTTCTACAATTGGTTAGAGGAAAGGAATATCCATAAACAATAAATAAGCGCATGACTCAATGTAACCTTTTTTAAATCATACACTTATTTATTGTTTTAATAGTAGAGGGAATTCTTTATACAATATTAATACCCGCACTTGCAGTACCTTCAACTGAGAAATTTAATGCAGGAGGATTTATTATTGATGAAATGTAAAATACCATTAATAAACGATCCCCTACCGATACTGGTACAGGCTCAACATTTGCTGAACCAAAAGTTATTCCTGCTGGAACTCCAGCGACAGGTGGAGCTAAATCAACACGTACATTTGTAGCAGTGAAGATGTTACTTCCTGCAGGAGCACGATAGATTTGAGCTGTTATAGTAGTAAGCCCTCCTCGGTTAAGATCTAAAAAGTAATTAAATGCTGCGGAAATAGCAGTAATATTACCATTGCGTGGAACTGAGAAGGCTTCGCTTAAAAGTCCAGATAAATCTATAGTGTTGTTTAAAATAGGCACACCATTAATAGCAGTACCGAACCCTATAAGACTAGACGTTAATCCAAAGTCAGGTCCTATAGTAACTACAGATGTTGAAATTCCTGAGGTAAAAGGGATTATTGAACCGCTGTCGTTTTCTTCGCCACTTTCATTAAAGTTTATACAGTTAATGTTTTTTGCCACAAAAGGTCCAAAATTTCCGCATTCTATTTGTGGTGATAAACAATTACAACTTTCATTATTTATGCACACAATTTTCCCTCCTTTTATCTTATGCTATGTGGAAAAAAGTAAGGGAGAAGGGCTATTAAATCAATGGAGTGTTATTTATTTGGTGGAGTCCAGTACCTTTGGTTATATGAAAAGGATAGTCATTCAGAAATAAGTAGTAGACCAAACATAGAAAACTGGCTTGAATGGTAGTAAAAGAGGATATAATTAAATATGGTAATTATTGAAATGAGTTAAATGATATTAAGGATTATTATGAATTTTAACCCCAGTTTAACCCCAACGCTTATTTTGATAAAAAAAAATCACCCTCAATAATGGAAGGGTGATTCGCTCAAAAGCCTTGTGGCTGTAAGATTAAATTAAAAAGCCGCGTATGCCGTAGTTATTATAGAAAGTTTTAAACCACCACTCCTCAAAGTGGGTGTTCGCAGAAGCTTTCCTGTATATCCTCATTCACCTTGGTGTGAGGCCCGTCATTCCAACTCCAATAATAAAACTCCCTTTTACAGCTTAAAGGTTAAAACTTAATATTATACGAACAATGCAGCCTTTAAAAATATAATAAGGCATGATAAACAAACTTGCAAGTAAGATGGTTTATGAAAAAAAGTCAATGGGCAAGCATGCCAAATCGTCTTGCATTAAATAAAAAATAGCCATACGCCCATCTAATTGTTTCATACATTATTCACAAATGCGAACAAAAAAGGCGAACAACCTTTACTTAATAGGGCGAATTATGTAAAGATAGGAGAATATATAGGATTAACCTAGCAAAAAAGTAAAGGAGGAAGCGGAAATGGCAGCTTATCCAAATTGTCCGAAATGTAATTCTGAATATACGTATGAGGATGGTGCGAATTTTGTATGTCCAGAATGTGCACATGAATGGGGTGCAGATGTAGCAGAGCAAGAAGCAGATACACTTATTGTAAAGGATGCTAACGGTAACCTACTTGCGGACGGTGATTCTGTTGCAATCATTAAGGATTTAAAGGTCAAGGGCAGTTCTTCAACATTAAAAATTGGTACAAAGGTGAAAAGTATTCGTCTAGTTGAAGGTGACCATAACATTGACTGTAAAATTGATGGCTTTGGTGCTATGAAATTAAAGTCAGAGTTTGTTAAAAAAGCATAGTTATTAAAAGAGTCGAGTAAAAAAGAGCTCCATTTTCGGATAATGGATTGCACTTCTAATCGACTCTTTTTTATTTTTTAGTAATTACTGTAACATTTAGAAACGACAGACGTTTTACTTGTGAAATCTATGAAGCGAGGGGGATGCATGGACAGGCAACGGAAGAATGAGCTTGAGCAACTTTATCAGGAATATGCGAAATCGTTATATTACTTTCTGCTGAAAATGTCAGGGTCCGTACATATAGCAGAAGATTTAGTACAAGAAACCTTTGTACGAGCTACGGTATCGCTGTCATTTTATAAAGAGGAGGATGTGAGAGCATGGTTGTTTAAAGTAGCACGGAATACGTATTTAGATGAATGGCGCAAGCAAAAAAGAAGAAGGACTATCCCATTTGCCCAATTATTTTGGAAGGATGACATGCTTAGTCCTTATGGTCTGCCTGAAGTTGATATTCTCAAGCATGAAGTAACGGAGGATATCCGGTCATTATTAAAGTTTTTGCCTGAAAATTACCGAACGATTTTATATTTAAGGGAGTATGAACAATTTACATATCAGGAGCTACAGGAGGCATTGGAGCTAACAGAGGGGCAGGTGAAAATACTGTTACATCGAGCACGTAAACGCTTAGGAGATATAATCAAGAAGAATGGAGGGTTTCAAAATGACTGAGTGGTCGCAGGAAAAAGAGAAAAAGATATTGCAGAAGTACCGTTTTACGTTAACCTTTCGAATATTACGTATATTGCTACTATGCGCTGTTATTTATGGTTTATATATTTTAAGCGTATCAATCATTTTTGAAAAAACACGCCCAGATCGTAAACATATTTATAATTCATTAATGGCTTTAGAATGGCAGCAGCCAAATATAAAAGGACAATATTCAGGTTCATCTGCTGAATTAACACCCCTTTTGACGCAAAAATTTAGCTATCCTCTTGTGAAGCAAGTAGGGAAAGAGAACATAATGGTAGGTGAGATGTATGTGGATAAAAAGATATTAAATACATCTTCAACGATGAAAATGAACTTAACGTCAAAAAATTCTTCTTCATCTTCTAGCCTGAAATCGACAAATGAATTTGATAAATTTAGCTTCAATTTACCTGAAGATCCTCGAACAGGGAAAGCGACATCATCCCAAATTAACAATGGTGTATGGAAAACGTTAGAAAAATTACCCGAAGGAACAGTTGCAGAACTAGCGTTTTCTACCACAACATTTATGGAGCCTAAAAAGTTGACAAAAATGCTTGAACCATACGATGTGGAAGTTGTCTGGATGCCTATATATACAGGCGAATTCAAATCCTTTGATTCATTTCCAACTGGTGAAGGTAGTGTTAACCTTACCATTTATGATAGTTTCGGGCTAACAGGAGGATTAAAGGTTAGTGATGATTATTCAAAAATTTGGGTAGGTCAAAATTTAACGAATGGTGTTAGAGATAGTCAGCGTGTTATGCTAGAAAATATGGAAAAGCTACTGAACAATGAAAAGAAAAGCTATATCGAGGATTTTCTTGGTTTGTCGTATTTACAAGAGCGTTATGATTATTTAAAAAAGAATGGTTTTCAGGCTTATGGTGCTGTGGTGACAGGACCAACAAAGGAATTATTAAAGCTGAAAAATATAGAAGGCATATCTAATCAGAAGCTTGGTGATGTTGAGCTTTGGAATTGGGATAACTGGTAATAGAGGGAGTTGTCTCTGACTTTTTTGAGGCAGCTCCCAATTTTCACTAAAAACTAATTTTAGTAAACCTACGCAAAAGAATCGCAAATGCAGAACCAATTAGTGCAAAAATGGTATGTAAAAGGGCAATATAGCCTGCGCCGATCAACAGGGCCCCAATCTCCGTAAACGAGTAGTTAGTGATATAAAGCGGATTATTTATATTATTTATAATAGCCCATACGAAAACTGGTACAGAACTGATGGTAAAAACGATCCAAATATTTTTATAAAAAAAATAAGTTAGACAGCCGAAAATTGCATAGGAAACAACAAAGCTTTTTTGATTGCCTAATAAGGATGAATTAATCGCAAACATAAAGGATAGAACGATAAAAATAATATGAAAAAAGCTGATTGTTCTTTTCATCGGTAAATGATAACTTGTTAACTGCTTTGAAGTGGCTAGCTGACGGCAATGCTCACAATTAGCTAAATGTTGTTCGACAAACTGTATAGTAGCTGCCTGAAGCGCTCGCTTATTATACAAAGGTAATAAATCCTCAACTATTGAACATTCCTTTGACAAAGACTTCCCTCCAATCCTCTTCTTTCATTATAAACTTTTTGGGGAAAATAAAAAAAGCCTTCCGTGAGTTTATTCATTCGGAAAACTTGTACATGCACCTTATTATGTTGAGGTTAATACCTCATTAGTGAGAGCTTGAATATCAATATGTGTCTTTTCCTTCACCGCATCCTTCAAAATTTCAGTGCGGAAATAGTGTACGGTTGCCTCTAGAGGAATGGCTAAAAGCTTAGAAAGGGCTGATTGATACATATAAACAAATTCTTTGTCAGTGTTTCCTCTCTTTAATTCAGCAAAGGCCTCATAAAATTGATCTAGCTTATCGGCAAATTCAAGTAAACGACCCTCCAATGTGCTATCCTTACCCTCCTTCATACGCTCAAAGAAGACGGCTTGAAATTCCTGAGGGATTTCATTAATAATGAATTTTTCCATCATTTTTTCTTCCACATGTGCAAGCATTTGTTTGAGCTCAGGGCTAGCATGTTTTACTGGCGTCTTAATATCGCCGATAAATACTTCAGCAAAATCATGATTAATGGTCTTTTCGTAAAGTGCCTTCCAGTTTACTGTGGCGCCATTCATTTCCTCTAATGTGGCAAAAAACATAGCGTATTGTGAAACCTTCCAAGAGTGAGCAGCTACGTTATGCTCTTCAAATTTGAAGCGGCCAGGGCAACGAATAATACGTTCTAGATCATTTAGACTTGTAAAAAATTGATGAATTCCTATAAAAATCACTCCTTTTTGTTCTATAAGTGCATGTTACTATAAACCTTACCCTCTTTGTAAAGATTTCAAACAATTTAACAATGATTCAAGTGGCGTTTACAAAGGATTCACAAATGCTTCTAAAGTCGGGACATGTTGAATGCTATAATGAAGGGGACTGTTAATAAGGGGAGTTTGCACCATGATTTCTATTTATACACTTCTTCTTTATATACATATTGTAAGCGCCATTCTTTCAATTGGGCCATTGTTTGTAGTTTTACCAATTGTTAAGAAAATGAACACTGCGGCTCATATTGAAATGCCACCATATATCGAGGCCTTTAAGGGGGCTATTACCATTGTTAAGCATTCTGGGCATGTTCTTGTTGCGTCTGGCATTTTATTAATGTGGCATGCGGGCTATCATTGGAGTACATCGTGGATAGTCCTAACATTTCTAGTTATGTTGGCTTCTATTGTTTTTTTGGCAAGAGCATTCAAACCAACCTTAAGGACATTTAATACACCCTCCTATAACCAGAAAAAGTTTGCTTTATTGTTACGGCGAAAGGCATGGATGTATATTTGTTTATTGCTAATTATGTTATGGCTAATGGTCGCAAAGCCTGTTCTTTGGTAAAGAAATACGCACCCATGGAGGAGTGCGTATTTTTTATTATATGGTAAGCAATCTCTTGAAATAACTCTTACGAATAAAAAAGTAACTAATCATGAATAGGGCTAAGAAACTAAGAGAGCTTATCATGGAAACTTGTAAAAATGTGATTGAAACCATCGTTCGCATGGCAAACAAAGTAATAAATAACATCGAAATGGCTATAGCAAATGGGACAAATATAAGGATTGCCAGTTCTTTTGAAACAACAGTGAATAATTCCTTTTGAGAAAGGCCGAGCTTGCGTATACTTGCGTATTTTTCTCTTTCCTGTATAAGGGTTGTTTGTAAATAAAAGTAGAGAATACTCATAGCTGCACTTAAGAAAATAAGACTCAACATAGAACCGATAAAAAACATCACACTTTTTACAAACATTTCCGAATCATACAAAGCTATTTTGGAAGTGACATAACGATCATCAGGTAAAGTTGGTATATGCTTAATAATTTTATCAGCTAGTTCTGTATGTGTTGTCCAATTAGCTAGCTCAAAGATATATGCTTGATAAATAGGGAAGTGGATATGGTCATAAAGCTGGTCAGGTACAATAAAATAGGTGTTCTGGAAGCCAGTAGATAACAAGTTTTTTTCATCTATAGATGCAAGCTTTAGATTTTTAAGAATCTGGTCTTTATGCGTATTTGTTATTGGTTCTAAATCACGATTTCCAGCAACAGCTATAAATTCATCATCATGTAAGCTAACCGATTTATTTTTTAACAAATTATAGGTAGAAACAGACATATAGCCGAGTCGATCCTCTTCATTGGATTTAAATTCTATAAAATATTTCTGGGAATCAATTGTGGATAATTTCTTTTCTAGGTAATCAATATCATCTTTTACCATATTTAGATCTGCTTTAGGATCAGCTATATATTGAAAGCTATATGGATAGTTTTCTTCACTATCCTTTGCAACATTGTAGTAGGAGCTAAATAAAATACTGGTACATAAAAAGACACCGCTTAATAAAATTGTGATTAAAAACAGCATATTTGCATGAGATTTCATTTTTGCATTCAAATTAGAAACTAGTAGCATATTTGTTTTTCGCACATAGGCTGGCGATTTCTCAAAAGCTTTTAGAAGGAAGCGCATTCCTTGCGATATGATGAGATAAATCGAGCAAAGGAAACTTATAAAAAATATTAAATAGTAAAGAATGCCTAGGCTTTCAACAAAATGATGATTGATTTTTAATAAATAAGCCAGTGTAGCTGAACATATAATACTAATGCCAAATAAATAAGGATGCTTTGGTATAGATTTTTCAATGATAGCGTCACTTTTTAAAAGCTGAATGGAGGCTTCTTTATTAATAAATCGTGTGACAACTATTGAAATCACTACAAATAATCCAATGAATAATAAAATAGTAAGTACGATTGCTTTTAGAGGAAAATACATACTAAAAGTTTCAGCCTTTAAAGCGACTTTGGCCCCCATTAAAAAAAGAGGGGTAATAACAAGACCAAAAACAATTGCTGTTATTATAGCCAAAGCACCTATTAAAATATTTTCACGAAAGATGAGTGTGCGAATTTGCTTCATAGATGCCCCAGTTATCATAAAAATCCCAAGTGTTTTTGTTTTTTTCTTTAAAAATGCCATGATTGAGTATGTGATATAGATAAATGAAAACAAATAGACAAGCATACTCGCCAATAGTAGTGATATACCAAGTGTTGAATCTGGATCTAAGCTATTTAAACTTGGATGAAATGCAATGATGGTAAAGAGAAAGAAAATAATGATTGAAAATACGCTACTAAGAAAATAGGAAATATATGTCCACTTATCACGCAAAATATTTTGCACAACGATATGATTAAAGCTCATGCTGTCCACCACCTAGAAATGCAAGTGTATCCATAATTTCCTGATAAAACTGCTTGCGATTATGACCACGATGAATTTCGTTATATAATTTACCATCCTTAATGAAAATAATCCGACTGGCGAAGCTTGCAACATATGGATCGTGTGTCACCATTAGAATGGCAGTATTTAATGCTGTGTGAATAGAACTAAATAGGTTCATCACATCGTTTACAGCTTTGGAGTCAAGATTGCCTGTAGGCTCATCTGCCAATAATAAGGTTGGTTCATGAATAACTGCTCGTGCAATGGCTACTCGCTGTTTTTGCCCACCAGAAATTTCATAAATCCTTTTTGATAGTAGCTCTTCAATACCAAGAAACTGAGACACATTTTTTAGGCGTTGGTTCATTTTATCGGCAGGTAAACTATCCAATGTTAGTGGTAATAATATATTTTCCTTCACGGTTAATGTGTGGACAAGATTAAAATCTTGAAATACAAAGCCTAATTCTTTACGGCGAAATTTAGCAAGCTCATCGTCATTTAATGTATATGGATTTCTACTATTTATAAGGATTTCTCCAGCAGTAGGGCGATCAATTGTGGACACACTATTTAAAAATGTTGTTTTTCCGCTTCCTGAAGGCCCCATAACTGCTACGAATTCATTTTCTTCAAGCTGAAAATTGATACCATTCAATGCTCTATAGGTGATTTCTCCGATATATTCTTTTTGTAGATTGGACACTTGTAGGATACTGTTTCCCATCTTCAACAACTCCTTATTTTAATTGAATAGCTCTATTATAAAAAAGGAGAAGTCATATACCTATTTAGCTATATGACGTCAATATGACAAAGTTGTCATATTACTTTTTTCCGCTTATTTGAAAAATCTATGGTAAAGGTTGTGGTATTGTTTAGAGATAGTAAAGTGAAAGGGTGCTCTAAAGAGGTTAGTATCTTCTTCACTAAATAGAGGCCAATCCCTGTTGCTTCACCACCCATTCGTCCTTTTGTACCTGTATAAAATAAATCAAAGACTCGGGAAATCTCGCTCTTAGGAATGGTCTCTCCCTCGTTTTTAATTTGTAAAATGGCATTGTCATACATGATTTGAATGGAGCTTTCAGAATCCCCATATTTAATAGCGTTATTGAGAATTTGATAGAGCGTAATTTTTAACCATTTCTGGTCTGAGTAAATAATAGGGTTGTCGTTGAATAATATTTTAGGGAAAATTTCCTTAGCGATGAAATAATCCTTTAAATCGTTGATTACCTCCTGAACCAGTTCCTTTAATAGGAGTGCTTCAATTTTTAAATCCGCAGCAAGATGGGAAGTACGTTCATAACTGAGTAGTTGGTTGAGGGTAAATGTCATCTTGTCACATTCATTCTTAATAATCTGCCACTCGGATGGATTATTTGCAGCAGCATTAGGATTAGATTGAATAATCAATTGAATCACCGATAGGGGTGTTTTCATCTGATGGGCAAAATGAGATAACACAAGCTGTCTTTCATTTCCTTGTTCTTCAAGTAGTTGCTGCTGAGTTAAATATAAATGCTGCATTTGACGTAGCTTTGAGCTATAGGCTTGTTCAATCCAAGCCTGAGGTTCAAATAAATGTAAATCATTATGTGTGAGGGTGTTGTTTTGTAAATGGGCATACAATTTCCTTCTACGAAAATAACGACCAACTAGCCAAATCGTAAATAGGAAGCTAACGAGAAAAATAAAATAGAAATAGTGCGATGATAAATCATCTAATACCTGTATTAGCCAAGGAAGAAACAGAAAGCTTATAGCGTAAAGGATAATGAAACTTGCATGATCTCGAAAAAAAAGTTTCATTCTTCTACCTCCACTAATTGGTAGCCGAGCCCGCGAATGGTTTTAATTGCTAGCGGAGATTGAATGACTTCAAATTTTTTACGTAGACGGCCGATATTCACGGATAAGGTGTTCTCCTCAACAAAGGTTTCATCATCCCAAATGGCACTTAACAGCTCTTGACGAGTAACAACATTTGGATATGAATCAAATAGTAACTTGCAAAGTTGCATTTCTTTTAATGTTAATAAGCTCTCCTGTTTTGCTGTTTGAAGACGAACAGTATCAGTATTTAAAGTTGTATTTGCAATGGTGATGATAGAAGAGTCAGAAGAAGCATATTCTCCATATGTACGACGGATAAGACCATTCACTTTTGCCATAAACACATCAAGTGAAAAGGGCTTAGTCATAAAATCATCTGCACCATTTTCTATACCGTAAACTTGATCAATATCGTTAATACGCGCTGATACAATGATGATCGGACATGTGGAAAGCTGGCGGATTTTCCGTGACCAAAAATAGCCATCATAGGTTGGTAGGTTAATATCCATAACCACAAGATGGGGTTGAATAGCCTGAAATTCTTCTACAATGTGATGGAATTGCTGGACAGTATAGCATTGAAATTGATATTTTGTTAATTGCTCTGTGATTAGCCTTGAAATATTAGCATCATCTTCGATTATGTAAATTTTGTACATAGTATCGACCTTTCTTTAGTTACCTTCTTTTATTGTACCCTAGTTTTTTAAAATCTATGTAACTCTACATTATAAAGAAGAGCCACCACAAATCCAATTGAGAGTGTGGTGGCCCTTTTAAAATTAATTTTTGGGAATGCGGAAAGATATAGTTGTTCCTTTATTAAGTGTGCTTTCAATGTGCAATCTTTGTCCATAAATCCTTTTTAGGCGTAAATCAGTATTACGGATACCTATGCCAGAGTTAGTACTTTTATGATCGTTACCTGATTGTAATTCATGTAAGATGGTCGGATCTATACCAACACCATTATCAATAACACTTATTGCTACAAAATCAGGAGCATCTTTAATACGAATACAGACTGTTCCGCCCTTTTCCTGTTTTAATACGCCATGACGTATTGCATTTTCTACTAAATTTTGAATGGAGATAGGGGGAATATCAATATTTATAGGACTATCAATATCCCATTCGACATGTAGTAGTTGCCCAAAGCGCTGTTGTTCAATATAGAGATACGAGTTTACTAGCTCTAATTCTTCCTTAAGCGGAACAATTCGCTGCAGATTTCGCACATCAAAGCTTGCATGGAGATATTCACCAAAATGATGCAATAAGTTAACCATACGATCTGTATCGATGGTACTAAGTGATGCAATTGTATTTAAAGTATTAAATAAAAAGTGTGGTTGTATTTGGGCTTGTAGCCAAGCAGTCTCTAATTGCAATTGTTGATGGATGCTATATTTGAGATCGATCAAAGCGCGGCTTCGAACCTTTAATTCAAGAGCATTAATAGGCTTTGTCACATAATCATTTGCCCCGTGTGCAAAGCCAATGTAAACATCTTCCGGGTATTTTCGAGCTGTTAATAATAATATTGGTAATTCGAGTAAGGAATAATGCTCTCGCATCATCTCAATTAATGCATAGCCAGAGATATAGGGCATCATGGCATCAATTATAACTAAATCCCAATCGCTATCCTTTAAAGCAGCTAAAGCCATTTCACTGCTAGTTACAGTTTTAACAGCATACTCGGTTGATGCAAATAAACTTCGCATTATTGTTAAATTTACCGGATCATCATCAACCATTAAAATTTTGAATTGTTTTTCTGTTATAGAGGCCAGCATTTTTTCTTCTGCTGGAACTGCTGTAATCTCATGCTTTAAAGAGTAATGCTTATCCTTTACGTATTCCATTGCTAAAGGCAAAGTAAAATAAACATCAGATCCTTTGTTAGGAATAGAATGTATTTTCAATGTGCCTCCATGTAATTCAATAAGCTTTTTAGAAATTAATAAACCAAGCCCAATTCCATCATCATTTTCGTTTCCCTGCTCGTATGGGGAAAATAGCCGACTTTGAATCGAATCATCCATGCCTAAACCGGTGTCATGAATATGGATAACAGCCATATTTTTTTCTATATGTGCACTAATTTCAATAGAGCCAGCATCTGTATATTTAATAGCATTATGTAAAAGATTAAAAAGAATTTGGATTAAGCGCTTTTCATCAGCAAGTATAGTAGGAAATGATTGAGCAATAGTAGAATTCATGTGAATTTGTTTTCCATTTGTAATAAACCTTAGCATATCAAATACCCCATATACAGCGCCTTGAATGCTAATAACTTTTTTATGAAGATGTAGATTTCCTTCTTTTAAGCGAGTGTAATCCAATATGTCATTTAATGTAAAGGACATACTTCTCCCAATATCAATGAGATACTTAAGATTTTCCTGATCCTCAGCCACTAGCTTATTATTAGGATTATCATAAATGGACTGTCCTAAAGTAATCATCTTATTCATAGGATCCCACAGCTTCTGTGAACTACTTGATAAAAACTCATCCTTTAATTCATCATCCTTTTGTAATTTAGCCACTAAATCTTTAATTTGCTCTGTATTTTCAAAAAAACGTTTAAACCAGTAACCCGAAAAACCGAGCATGATAAATAAATAGTCTAATGGATAAACCGGTATATCAAAAACATATATAGATTTAATAAGCCCCCAGATAACGCCATTTGTTGTACTAAGAGCTGTAAGAGCAATAAAGACAGAGCTCTGTGTTTGATTTTCAATGTACTCTCTTAACGCGAATGCGACTACAAATAAAAATGAAGTAGCATAAAGAATAAAGAACAGCAAATTTGATATATACAGCCATTTAATAGGTAAAAGTACAATCAATAGAGCTCCTAAAGCATATAAATGAAAGAACAGCTGAAAACATTTTGCATAACGATATTTGACTAGTAAAATACGCATAAATTGGACAAAGAAAAAAGAAGCCCCTAGATAAATGACTGACGATAGTTTAAATGACCAAGCATACTCTAAATGTAACCAATCTAATATAGAGCGATCAAAGGTTATTAACTCATCGGCTAAAGGCAATAGAAAGCCAATGGTGAACAGTAATACAATAGGTTTTCGATAAATAAATAAAAACACTAAAATGCTGAAGAGTGCGAATATGATGAGCATAATTGAAATAGTCGCAAGAGATAGCTTGGTTACCTGTTGATGATGTATCATAGCTGTTGCCGAGCTAAATAAAACTCTTTTACTAATAGTAGGACTTTCTGATGTATCAAAATTAGATACGTGTAGTACTAAGTCCATTTCAGATTGCACATTTGTAAAATAAACAGTATAAGGGGCAGCTTGACCTCTATGGCTTTGTGGGTTGGAAGCAACTTTGCCTGATTGCCCAACCAATTTACCATTAATATATAATGCTGAAGCTGTTGATACAGCTGGAATTCGAATAGCGTAGTGGTTATCTTTAGCTGCATTCGTATTAAGTTGAATTTTTAAACGATATGTACCGTAGCTTTGTGCTATTTTCCCTGCATCTTTTATAGGAATTGTTTGCCTATTAACGCTGGAAGAATAATTGAGAGTACTATCGTTAATGGTAAGGGGGTCTACTAAATCTGGATAATAGAGCCATTCACCATTGAGATGAAGAACTTCATCTTCAGGTAACTGCTGATGTCGAATATCAAATATTCCTCCATGGGCGACAGGCTGATTACTGGAAGGAAGAAAATATGATAGCCATAGTAGGCGAAGAATGGTCAGAGCAATAAATATTAAAACAATAGTAAGTACACGACTAGCGGTATTTTTAAACAGCGACATAAGGACCTCCTAAATGAATAAGAAAAAGGACTATATTTACCATGCCATGAAAATCAGAAAATGGAAATAAATAATTCTCTTAAAGAATACTTTAAGATATAAAGATGTTCACAATGTCTTAAATATAGTTCTTTTTGAGTTTCATTATATTTCTAAAGTCGGTTAAATTTAATCAATTGTTAAGTATTTTTTAAGAACTATGTCGTATGATGATGGAATAAATATATCAATTTTTATGAGTAAAAACATAGATAAGATTTAACGAAAAAATCATCTCAATGGGAGAAATGATCTATTGTGGGTAAATACAAGTTAAAGTTATCGTTTGTTATTGTGAGTATGATAGTCATCGTTGTACTTGCGACATCTGGTGTTAGTATTTGGAGCAGCTATCGAAATTTTAACGACATTCTTATGCAAAATAAAAACACGATGCAAGAGAATTATGTAAGGGAACTTTCGGCCATGACCGAGAACTATATACAGGAAAGATTAAATGACCCTAATCAAGCACAGTCCATAGAACTTAATATGGAGCAACTGGTTGGTAAAATACATGATGAAAATACCATTTCATTTA
>Ga0213821_1001045_pt1 | contig 14083 bp, 15 predicted proteins | sample MC6MC0909MG_FD_179894 | JGI IMG/M metagenome (GOLD analysis project Ga0213821, IMG submission 179894) | Enriched soil aggregate microbial communities from Iowa State University, Ames, United States - MC6-MC0909-MG | ecosystem: Environmental > Terrestrial > Soil > Unclassified | place: USA: Iowa...
CCAGGAGTTGGGAGCAGACGCCGCGCGCCAAGGGTTGACCCTTTTGGATTGCCCCTACCTTCGCACCGCAGCCATGCCTGCGCAGACCGGCGAATCAGTCACTGAGTGGCGCAGCCGCGTCGAGATGTGGAAAGCCGGCTGGAAAGACGGCGTCAGATCTCGCGTTGTCGGCCGTGCGCCGTCATCCCCCTTCATGATCACTCGCAGGTAGCGCACTGCCTGCGGTGCCCTATCCCGCGAGGGCCCTGGACGTCGTCCAGGGTCCGATTCATTTGGAGTCGCCCAGGCGTTTGGCGGGGGCATCATCAGCGCGAAAAACGCCTGCTGGCGTTGGTCGGGAATTCTTGCACTTTGTTGCACCCACCCGGAGGCCGATTTTGGAAAATCCCGGGCAGGAAATTTCCGAACCCCACTCTCTGGAGCGCACGATGAATACTGAAAATGGTATTTGCGTAGATGGATTCAAAGTCCACTGCGATGTCATTGAGTTGCCGAGCGGCAAGTATCGGCTCGACGTCACGACCCGGCGTGACGGCGACCACGACGGGAAGGCCGTCTGGCCCATCCCGAGCGGCAAGCTGTTCGCGGCGCAGCATGAAGCCGAACGCCATGCCAAATGGATCCTCAAAGGCATCCGGCGCGTGGACGCCAGCGGCGCACCTCAGTTCTGCCTGACCTGATCTTTACCTGACCTGGCGCCTTGCGGGCGTCGATCTTCTGGAGCGCCCGCGGGCGCTCTTTTTCGTAGATCGCCGCCACGCCAGCGCCCCGGGCACGCGCATTGCTCTGGCGTCACAGGCCTGTAGTGTCAGCGCGCCAGGGCAGCATTGCACGACCACAGCACGGCAGGCCGGCAGCCCACCAAACGGTGTGCCGGCCCTTCAAACCCGAGGAGCATCATGAAACGGCCACGCCACCGCACGCAAAAGGATTCAGCGCTTACGGCATACGCAAGGCCATCCTGGGCGCCGACGTCGCGACGTTTTCCGGGAACGCCTTAAGTGCCCCAACCCGCCGTGCAGGACGGCCAAACCCTGCCGGATCCGCGCGCTTCCATGCTGAAGGGCCTGCTCGGAACCTGTCTGCTCGCACTCAGCGCGTTCGGCGTCTTCGCGCTGTGGCGATATCTCGACGCGTCGCATCCGGCGGTGGGCGCGGCGCTGCTGGGCGGCTTGTTCGCCGCCGGCGCGACCGCGCTGGGCGCGTTGCCGGTCGCCTTCTCGCAACGGGTGCCCGAACGAGTCCAGGACACCTTGCTGGGATTCGGCGCCGGCATCATGCTGGCCGCGTGCGCGTTCTCCCTCATCATTCCGGGTCTGGACGCCGCCCGCGATCTTGGCAAAGGGCCATGGGGCGCGGGACTGTCCATCGCCGGCGCCATTCTTCTCGGCGCCCTGGCGCTACTGGTTCTGGACCGCGTCCTGCCGCACGAGCATTTCATCAAGGGCAAGGAAGGCAAGCCCGCCCGCAACCTGCGGCGAACGTGGCTCTTCGTGTTTGCGATCACGCTGCACAACTTTCCCGAAGGCCTGGCGATCGGCGTCGGATATGCCGGTGCAGATCCCGTGCAGGCCGGCTCTTTGGCAATGGGCATCTCGATTCAGGACGTGCCAGAAGGCCTGGTGGTGGCCATCGCACTGCTGGCCGCCGGCTACCGGCGCGCATTCGCGGTCGGCTTCGGCATGGCCTCGGGCCTGGTGGAACCGCTGGGCGCGTTGCTGGGTGCGGCCATCGTCGGCTGGTCGGCGTCGCTGCTGCCTTGGGGATTGGGCTTTGCCGCGGGCGCGATGCTCTTCGTCATCAGCCACGAAATCATCCCTGAGACTCATCGGAAAGGACACGAGGTGCCCGCCACCTGCGGCTTGATGTTGGGGTTCGTGCTGATGATGGTGCTGGACACCGCGCTGCAATGACGCCCGGCTGGCGATACGACGTCACCGGTATAAATGTCTCACTCCATCTTTGGATGCACAGTTGCGTTGACGACGCTCATCCGTTTTCAGTAAGTTATGCCGGTGAGCTGCGCTCACGTTTTTGTATATGCCGTTTTTGTCTGTGTCTGAGTAAGCCGTTTCGTCTGCAAGCCAACCCCAGGAGCTCGAATATGAAGAAGCACCTACTGATGATTGGTCTTATTGGCTCATTGACCTTCGCGGTCACCGGCCAGGCAGCTGATGCGAAAAAGCCTCTCGCGCTATGGCAATGCCAGGATTTCCTGGGCGTGCAAGAGACCTATCGCCCCGTCGTCGTCAGCTATGCAGAAGCGCTCAACAACAAGGGCAAGCCCGAAGAAGCCGTTCTCGACGTCGAGGGCATCAGCACCCGCACGCCGATGCTGGTCAAGCAGTGCAACGAAAACCCCAAACAGATGCTGCGCGACGCCCTGGCGGGTCTGAAGAAATAATTGTTCGCGCTCCCCTGGAGCTTACGCTCCGGGGGCTACAACCCCAACGTCAGCAGCATCAGGAACGCGCCGAACAGCACGAAGTGCGTCAGCCCCTCGATCGCGTTGGTCTGGCCGTCGTTCAGGTTGATGGCCGCGACAACCAACGTCACCAGCATCATCAGCGTCTGCAGCGGCGTCATCGCCATGTCGATCCGCTGCCCCGTAAAGAGGGCCAATGCCTCCATCGCCGGCACGGTCAGGATGACCGTCGACAACGACGCGCCGAGCGCAATGTTCACCACCGATTGCATGCGGTTGGCCAGCGCCGCCCGGAACGCCGTCAGCATCTCCGGTGCGGCCGAAATGCCCGCCACCACCAGCGCGATCAGCCCGATCGGAACGTCCATCCCTTCCACACTGCGGTTGAGCGCATGCGACATCAGCTCGGCCAGCGCGCCCACCGCAATGATGCCGACCGCCATCACCGCGGCCGAATGGCGCCAACCGGGACCGCCACCGGGGGGCACGGGCGTGCGCGTCTTTTTCTCGGGATAGCTGTAGCTGAAAAAATAGCTGTGAGGCCCGGTCTGCATCCGCACGAACACGCCGTACATCAGCAGCATCGACACCACGGTAAAGGCGCTGTAGGCGCGCCAGCTGGGCTGCGGCACGAACTCGGGAATGATCATCGACACGGTGACGGCAGTCAGGATCATCACGCTATATGTGCGCGCCGAATCGTCGTTGTAGGCCTGCTCGCCGTGCTTGAAGCCGCCGATCAGGGCAGCCACGCCGAGGATGCCGTTGATATCCAGCATCACCGCCGAATAGATGCTGTCGCGAACCAGCGTCGGCGAGCCCGCCTTGGACGACACGATCACCAGCACAATCACTTCGACCAGCACCGCCGACAACGTCAGGATCATGCTGCCGTACGGGTCGCCCAGTTTCTGCGCAATGCGTTCCGCGTGGCGCGCGACGCTCAGCGATGCCGCAAGAATCGCCGCGATCAACACGGCCGTTTCCGTCAGGCTTGCGGCTTGGCCAAGCCCCTCCAGTTGCGGGTCGATCACGAACCCCGCGATCGCGAGCACGCAGGCGAGCAGCAGGAACTTTTCGGATTGCAGTAGGGATTTCATCGCAACCTGACGGGCCGGAACACCGAGAGCCTAGCACGCGCCGATCCGGCCGCGGCGCGGATCATCGGGCACGCGGTTTGCTGTGCATAAGGTCCGTGCGTGTATGGATGGAGCGCCATGCCGAAAAGGAAAGCAGCAAAGCGGCAAACCAGGTCCAGGCCGCAACCACGCCCCGGGAAGGCCGGAAAACGCAATCCGGTGTCTCATTTTTTTGACCGCTTCGCGTCACTCGTCACCAAGTGGGCGGGCTCGCCAATCGCCTTCGGCATCGCGCTGATCGCGGTCGTGGTGTGGGCGACCTCGGGACCGGTGTTTGGCTTTTCCGAGACTTGGCAGCTGGTCATCAACACCGGCACCACCATCATTACCTTCCTGATGGTTTTCCTGATTCAGCAGAGTCAGAACAAGGACAGCGAGGCATTGCATCTAAAGCTGGACGAACTGCTGATCGCGGTCAAGGGCGCCGACGAGCAACTGGTCGACGCCGAGCGACTGGACGAGGACAAGCTGCTTGCCTTGGCGTCCGCCCTGACGGCCCGCGCACGCAAGCAGCATCGCCAGCGGGCGCGCAGCCGGCGCCGGGGTTGACGGATTCAAGGCGGCTTCGCGGCCGCCTTGACCGTCTCCAACTACGGAATCGCTGACACATCCCGTCCGGTAGGCGCCTCGAGACTGCCCGAGGGAGGCGCCGGCCGCGACAGGTGCGCCGGACTTGAGGAAATCGCCGGACCCGACGGCGGTGACGGATCCAAAGGTCGCAACGCGCGCGAGGCTTGCGTGGCCTGCAACGCGCGCGCCGTCCGCAGCCGCCTCACCTGATCGTCCAACTGCGCCCGCAGGCGCTCGATCTCCGCGTCATCGGCCAAACGCACGGCCGCGGCGCGCACCTCCTCGACCATCTTCTCCAGTTTCGCCATGTCGGGATCAGGCATCGGATTGCTGACGCGCCGCACCTGCATGCGGCCCATCAACTCGTTGACGCGATCGCGCATCGCCACCGCAGCCATCGCGCGCAGCGGCTGGCGCAAAAATCGCGGCCATCCCAGCGTCGCCCCCGCGGCCAGCGCAGCGGTCCGCGCCCACGCCCCGCCAACCGTATTTCGGGGAGCGCTGCGCCCCATCGGAACGGAGAGCGCTTGGCGGTCGCGTTCCATCTTGGCTAGCAGGGCTTCCTTGTCAGCGAGTGTGGTCATCTTGGGCATAATGGCTCCGTGCCGCAGCGGTATCGAGGCGCACCTGATGGCTCAGCTCCGCAAAGGGCGACCCCTTCGGCGCGCTACGTGTCGAAATGGCGAGCGAAATGAGCGTGATGAGCAGCCACGCGCCGGCAACGAGCCACGCCGCCAGCTTGCGATGCTCGGTATCCCAGAAGCTCACGATGGCGGCCACCGACACGAAACCCAATGTGCCCAGCCCGCAGAAAACGAGGGCCACACTGCTGATCACCGTGGCAACCAGCGCGGCTCGGTATAGGGACAGTTCGATCCCCACCAGCTCTACGTAGTCCCCCGAGCGTTCGGCGGCAAAGGCCGCGATGCGGCGCAGTCTGCGCAATCGTTCCGAAATCATGGCGTCTCCTTGGGCTTGGCAACCCCCGTCAGCAAATTGCATTCCGGGCTGCACAGTCCCTTATGCCCGCCCGGCAGCTCGCCTTCCAGTCAGGCGCAGCAATAGCCCCGCCAACTGCTCCAGCCGATACGGCTTGGACAACAGCGGAATACCCTCTTGCCCCGCCCTTTTCACTTCCTCGCCCAGAAAGCCGGTCATCAAGGCAACCGGCAGATCGGGCCGTCGGGCGCGTACTTCGCGCGCCAGTTGAATGCCGCTTTTACCGCCGGGCATCATGGCATCCGTAAGCATCACGTCGATGACGGCGCCCTTATTCAACACGTCCAAGGCTTCGGCGGCACTGGCGGCGGGCGTCACCACATAACCCAGCTCTTCCAGCATGCTGGCTGTCAGGGTCGCGACTTCCGCGTCGTCTTCGACCAGCAGCACGTTCAGTGCCGTCTGCTGCTCCTGAACCGTGCCGGCCCCAGCCGACCTGCCCTGCGCAGCCAGCCGCCGTTTCGACCGCGGCAGACAGACCGAGACCGTAGTGCCAACGTCCATTTCGGTCGAAAGCTCGATGGCGCCGCCGGACTGTTTGGCAAAGCCATACGCCTGCGCCAGTCCCAGCCCCGATCCCTTGCCGACATCCTTGGTGGTGAAAAACGGCTCAAACACGCGTTCAGCCACCGCCGGGCTCATGCCGGTTCCGGTGTCTGACACCCGCAATGCAATGTGGTCGACCGTCAACTCGCCCTTGCCGGATGGGACCACGTTCTCGGTCCGGATCTCGATGACGCCGCCGTCCGGCATGGCATCGCGCGCATTGACCGCCAGATTCAGGATGACGAGTTCCAACTCGCCGGGATCCACTTCGACCGGCCAGAGATCGTCGTCCAGCGCCAACGCAATGACGATGTCGCCGCGCAGGCTGCGCTCGAGCATCTCGAGCATGTTTCGAACGACCGTATTCAGGTTCAGAACTTCCGGACGCAAGGCCTGGCGGCGCGCGAACGTCAGCAATTGGCGCGACAACGACGCGCCCCGGTCCACTGCCTGCCGCATCGAACCATACAGGCGGGTACGCCGCGCCTCGTCGACGGGACGCTGCAGCATTTGCAGCCCGCCGGAGATGACCATCAGCAGGTTGTTGAAATCGTGGGCCACCCCGCCTGTAAGCTGCCCCAACGCTTCGAGTTTCTGGGCTTGGCGCAGCGACTCTTCGATCCTGCTGCGTTCGCGCATCTGCTGCTGAAGCTCGGCATTGGCCAATTCCAGTTCGCGCGTCCGGCTTGCCACGACCGACTCAAGCACCTGCGCGGCCTGTTTCTCGGCTTGGAGCAGCGCGCGGATTTCATACTGCCGCGTCCGGGCACGCGCCGCCGTCTGGACCATGGTGGTCAACGCAAGGCTTTGGACCGGGCGTTCCAGCAGCGAAACGTTGCCGAGCAGTTCTGTCATCCGCTCGCGCCACCGCACGATGAGGCCGGTCTGCGTCTTGCCGGTCAACACGACGAAGGGCAGCCCGGACCACGCGGGCTGTGCCTTCAACCACTCTGACACCTGGTCCAGGTTTTTGCCGAACAGACCTTCCTCGGTCAGGCAGACAGTCAGGGCGCCGGCTTCTACCTGCGCCAGCAGGTCCACGATGTCCCGGCAGACGAACGTGTCGAAACCCGCGCGCTGCAGCAGCCGCGCGCCGGCCTCACCGTCGCGGCCGATCGGTGCGTAAACCAGCACGCGAGATTCAGCGTCCTCAGGCCGGTGCATCGGGATTGTTCAGCAGAAGGCGCAGATCATCGCCCGTGTATTGCGGCGTTCCCGAGAATATGCCGTGGAACGACGTCAACGGCGGGCCAACGACCAGCCCTTCTCCCGACATGCTGAGTTCGCGGATGGCATGTTCGTGCGCGCCACTGCGCTTCTTGACGACGGAGATGGCGCGCCGGACGCGTCCATCAAACTCGAAGTACCGCAGCATGATCACCGTGTCGCTGAGATAGCTGATGTCCATCGGCGTTTCCATCGGCCCCACCAAGCCATGCTGCGCCAGGATCATCACCGTCGTCACGCCCTGCTGTCCAAGGTAGCTCAGCAGTTCGTGCATCTGCAGAATCAGGAAGCGGCCGTCGGGCATGGCGTTCAGATAGCCGTTCAGACTGTCGAACACCACCACGCGCGCGCCATCCTCCTCGACCGCGCGGCGAACCTGCGCAGTGAACTCGCCCGGGGCCATCTCCGCGGGATCGATTTGCTTGAAGGTCAACAGCCCTGCTTCGAGCGCGGACTCCATCGGCATCCCCAACGCCCGGGCGCGCGCGAAAAATGTGGCCCGGGACTCGTCGAAAGCGAAGATGGCCGCATGGTCGCCGCGCTGCGTTGCTGACAGCGCGTACGTCGACGCAAGCGAAGACTTACCCACGCCAGCCGCACCGATCAGCAGAACATTCGTCCCACGGTCCAGCCCTCCGCCCAACAGGCTGTCCAGTTCGGCATTGCCGCTGGGTGTGGGCGTCGGGGCGAACTCCTTGTGATGCTCCGCCGCGACGAGCCGCGGATAGACCTGCAGCCCGCCCTTCTTGATAGTGAAATCGTGGTAACCGCCGCGAAAATCCATGCCACGCATTTTCAGAATGCGCAGCCGCCGCCGCTGTGCGCCGTAGTCGACCGCCAATTGCTCAAGCGCGATCACGCCGTGCGAGATGGAGTGCAACTGCAGGTCGTCCTGTTTGGCCGCCTGGTCGTCAAGCAGGATCACCGTGCACCGGCGACTGGCGAAAAAGTGCTTCATCGCCAGGATCTGACGGCGATAACGCAGCGAGCCCTGCGCCAGCAGACGCAGTTCCGACAGGCTATCGATGACGACGCGCGCGGGATCGAGCGATTCGACCTTGTCCAGGATCAGGCGCGTGGTCTCGGTCAGTTCCATCTCGGCGGGGTGCAGAACGGTGAGTTCGCGCTCCGGATCCAGCACCTCTTCGGACACCAGTTCAAGGATCTCGACACCGTCCAAGGACCAGCCGTGGCGGTGTGCGACCAAACTCAGTTCGGCTGGACTTTCGGACAGCGCGACATAGAGCGCGCGCTCTCCCTGGCGGACGCCTTCCAGCAGGAATTGCATTCCCATGGTCGTCTTGCCCGTGCCAGGCCGGCCTTCGCAGAGATACATTTTGTTGGGATCCAAGCCGCCGCCCAGGATATCGTCAATGCCGATATTTCCGGTCGAAATTCGGGCGTCGGGCTTGAAAGCCGCAGTCTGTTCTTCAATCGTTGCGCTCATGGCTTTCCCGTAAATACGAGTGAGAAAGCAAGCATATCGCCATCGCCAATGTCGAATGGCATCCAGCCGGAAAGATATGTTACGTACTGAATCGCCCCAGTTCGGGGGGAAACGGCGGCCGATGCCCCGCCCTGGCGTGATGTCAAGGAAGCACTGTCCGGCTTGGGATGCTACGGGCCTTGTAACAGGGATGCGTTGGAAATCCACCAAAGGCAAAACGCCCGCCTTCTGCATGTGGAATGCAGAAGGCGGGCGTTTTGCGGGTCAACCAGTTATTCGAACGAAATCTGAAGCTGGGGATTGATCTTCCATTCGAAACGGGCGCTGGCCTCGCCGCCGCCGGCGTCCTGGGCCAGCACCACGTACCGGCCTTCCTGCGGCGTCGGCGGCACCAGACCGCGCAGCGTGCCGGTGGCCTCGTCAAACTTCAGGCCTTCCGGAAGCTTGGCGGGCGTCGTGCCGTCCTTGTCGAACAGCGCGTAGCGCACCGCGCCGCTTCCGCCCGTGGCGTTCACGACCGGCAGCGCCGACGGCATCGAAGCGCCCGCCGTGAGTTCGACCGGGAGGGTGGAGATTTCCAGCGCGGGCGCCAGATTGAAATCGACGGGAATGGAAACGCGAGCGCCGCCTTCATCGCTGATGGTGGCGGTAAGCCCCACCATTTTTTCCGAGGACTTGGGAACGGCGCCGCTGACACGGCCGCTGCCATCGAGCACCAGACCGGACGGCATGCGCATGGCGCTGCCGTCGGGGTTGGAATAGGAAACGGCGTAGTTGCCGGTGCCGCCGCTGACGTTGATGAACTTGACGGGGCTCTTGATGCGACCGCCCGCCGTCGCTTGAATGGAACCGCCTTCGACATTCAAGGGCGGATTGATGGTCAATTGCACGGTCCGGCTGGCCTTGCCGCCGCCGCTGTCTTCGACCTGGATGAGATACGTCAGCGTCTTGGGGCTGGCGACAGAGGGAGCTGCGCCAGACAGCGAACCGTCGGATCCGAACACCAGGCCGGCCGGCAGTTCGGCGGGCTTACCGCTGGTGTCGAGCAAACGGAAGTTCAATGCGCCCGTACCGCCCGACGTGCGCACCCGGATGAGTTGGGAATTGAGCGTTGCGCCCGAGGTGATGGAGAGACCCTTGTCCGGTGCGGTGGCCGGCGTGCGGGCGCGGGTGCTGTCTTGACCGCCCGTGGTCGCGGCGGACGCTGCCGGCGCGTTCGTGCCGGATGACGGTGCACCTTTGGCGGGCGCGGCACGTTGAGTGATCTTTCCCACGGGCGGCTTGAAGTCTTCGGCAGCGATGGCTTGGCCCGGCTTGACTGCGATCAGTCCAACAGCGACTCCCAAGCACGCGAATCGGGAGATTATCTTTTTATTCATAACGGTCCTTGTGACTTAATCAACGATGCGCTGTGCGCGTTACACGTCTCTCGACAAGCCGGGCGCGGCGCCCGTCCTGCGAGTCTCCAATTGCCTCGTGCCTTTCAAACAGACCTTGGTGCTCCGCTTTGCCTCTTTGCATGTGCATCGCGGCGGTGCGCAAGGCTGCCGGTCACGTTCAGCGTCAACGAGTCGGGCAACTGGGCGACACATTATTTCAAGATCAACTAACCGGGATGCAGAGCAAAACTACCTCTTTGCAGGCACAAAATCGGCGCCCGCCTCAGCGAGCTGCGCATCGTTGGCGGGCAATATCAGACCAATGAAAAGGCGGGCCAAGGCGAGCGAGGAGTTGATGTTCAACTTCGAATAAATACGTGCCTTGTGGTTGTCCACGGTTCGGACCGAGATATGGAGATGCGCCGCGATCTCCTTGCTGGAATTGCCCGCGATCACATCTTGAACGATCACCAGTTCGCGCGGCGTGAGCATCGCTTTGCGCGCTTCCTCTTGGTCCGCCCAGACCCGGTTCAGATGTGCGCGCCGGCTCAGGCGCAGCGCATAGTGAACGGCTTGGCAGAGTCGGCTGGAGTTCAAAGGCTTGGAAAAAAAATCGACCGCGCCGCGTCGAAGGGCTTCAACCGCATCGCCAAATTCGGGTTCGGCCTTGATGAAGATGGTTGGCAAAGCGGCGTTCGCCTGGATCAGGTCGCGCTGCAAGGCGGTCTCGGCAGCCGGATTCCCAAAATCCATGATCAGGCAGTCGCACTCGCCCGCCGAATAGTTGGACAGGAATTCGCCGACTGTGCGGCTCTGCACGACATCGATGGAAAAATCCGCAAGGATCCGGCGGACTGCCCACGCCGACGATTCGTCCTCGTCAACGATATAAGCCTTCGCGCCGGGGGGACTGGGACTGGGCTCGGCTGCGGATGCAGCCTTGGCCCGCGGCGCGTGGCGGGCGTCATGGAAGATACGCGGGTAATACTGCCCCCACCTCGGCGACTGTTCGAAATACGGCATCATCAGTAATGGCAAGAATGCAAAGCGTCCAACACGGCGGCACGCCGCTGCAGACCACACTGACGTTTACTTGAGAAGCGCATCCGGCAATCTGGATCAGCCTGCACACGGTGGACGAAGTATAGGAACGAGGTGGAAGGCGCTCCCATCAGAAGATTTCTAATTTTGGGCGGGCGTGCTGTCCAATCTTCATGGTGCGACACCGCTGAAGGGAACGTTCTTTCCGGCCCATGCGTTCACCACCGCTTCGTGCCGGGCGGCGCACTCCGTGTACTGAAATGCCAGCGCGATGTGCGCCTGCGCCAGGTCGTCCCAGGACGAGGATTCAACGCGTGACACTGGCGGGCACGGTGCGCTCAGGGTGACGGGCAGCGTTGGCCGCGTCGATGGCGTCGTTTGCGGCGCGCACCCGGCCAGGGTCGCGCACGCAGTCAGCAGGCAAAGCGCTTTGGACGACTTCACGGGTGTACCTCTGGATGACGTGGGGCCGCGTGGCGGCGAGCTGATCAATACGGGCCTGCAGGTCTCCAGACAGCCCGGTCAGGCGCTCGGCTTCAAACCTGAACTCCTCCAAGCCCGCCACGCGGTGGGCCTCCAGACACTCGGCCCGGCCGGCTTCGCGCTCGCTGTGGCCGTACCACGCTATCCCCGCGCCGGCGAAACTTAGCGTCACGGCACCCGCCACACCCGCCGCGGCGTATCCTTTCCAGCCCGTCAGTGCTGCGAGCAGACCCATGTGCCGGCCTCCCTGCGCGTCACCAAGCCGGGCAACGTCACCAGCACGCCGCCTTGACGCCCCTTGACCCACCGATTGAGCTCCGCGCAGCCGCCGTCATAGTCGCGCGCATTGAACTTGCGGCGCATGGTCGACGCGGCCAGGTTGCCGGCGCCGAGGTTGTAGGTGAAGTCGATCAGCGCGGCGCGCTGCCAGTCATTCAACGGCACGGTGATCAGGCGGCGGACCGCGGCGTGCGCAATCGCCAGATCGGCCTCTCGCCATGCATCGCACTGGGCGTCCGTATAGATCCGACTCGGATCGATGTCCGGCCCCGTGTGGCCGTCGCACACCGTAAGCACGCCGACCGGGTCAATGTAGGGCCTGCCCCGCACCTTGCCCGGCTCGAAGTGCGCCACCAGCACGCCCGCGATGGCAACGGCGCCCGCGCCGCCCGCCGCGAGCAACTTTCGCTTGAGGCTGTTTCCGATCATCTGATTCCTCTCCACGCCGAATAGGCCGTGATGATTGCGGTGCCGAGCCCGACCAGGTAGGCCAGCGGCCTCGCCACCTTGCCCAGTCCCTGCAGCACCTTGAATCCGCCGGCCAGCGCCTGAAACGTGTCGACGATGTCCTGCGTGTTCTGCCGGATGGTCTCGATCGAGGCGGTATTGCGGGCCGTGGCTTCGGCGGCCTGGGCCATTTCCTGCTCCATCTGCACAACCCGGTCGCGCAGCGACTTGATGAAGGCGTCCGGCGGAGGTTCGCGAGCCATGAGATTTCCTTTGAAGCGACAATTTCAGCGGGTCTTACTCCTACCCGTGCGTCAATTCCCGATCGCAAAGTAGTAGCAAGTCGGCGACTGCTGGGACTCATTGGACGTGCAGCCGACGAACGAAATCGACCCGTTCACCATGCCGGAGACACTGATGGAATCCATCGCGTTGGGGGTGTTCTGGATCGAAGGAAAAACACCGTAGATCTGATTCGGAAACGGAATGGGAAGCGTGATGGTGACGCCACCCGTGTAGTAATTACCCGACGTCGTATTCATGACGACCGTGCTCCTTCCCCACTGGAAGATCACGCCGCCCAGCCAGGATGGAAGCGCCAGATAGCCGTTCACGCCCAGCGACATCGATACGCCGAAGCGCAGCTTTTTCGGCGTGACGACGGTCGCGTCATCCGTGCCGGCGTTGGTCTGAGCCTGGGTCGCAATCTTCGACGTGCCCTGCACCGTCTCGCTGGCCTGGTTTCCCGTCACCATCAGGATGGCGGTTCCGTCGCCAAAAATCAGCGCCGAGTTTCCGTTGGGAACCACCACGCCGCTCCCCGCTGCGGTCTTGCACGTGACGCTGAATGCGCCCGAGGCGTTGTTGACCACCAGCCAACGCTGTCTGTTGGCGGGGAAGATCACCTGGACATTGCCGGTCAGGGTGCCGGACAGCGCGACGATCGGCTTTGCGAACTGCGCGGGCGTCAGCGTGACATTTGCGTTCGACAAGGCGGGGATCGCCACGCTTCCTTGATTGAAGGCTGGCGTCCAATTCGCCCCCCCGTCATCGGGATTGGTGGTGTTGTTGTCAGCCAGATTGATCCAGAATCCGTCCTGGGCGGCGTTCAGCAGGACTGCGCCCTTGGGGTATCCGCCTGCGCCCGCGCTGAAGGACGCGTCATAGGAATAGCCGGCGCCCGCCTGACCCCATCGCGTCGCGGCGCTCAGAAAATTCAGGATCCCGTTGAAATCCGCCCCATAAGGCGGCACGCCTCCGGCCGCCAGCGGCGTCATGGTCAGCGGCGGAAATCCGTCGGTAAACGATGCCGCGCCGGGCGTCACGCCGATCTGCGAGTTGACGGGAATGGTGTTCTTGGTGCCGCTCTGCGCGAACGGCACGGCGGACTTGCTGGGTGCATTGCTAGCTTGCATGGATAAGCCCCGAAGATGTGAAAAATGCGCCGGATCCGAAAGGCTGCATCAGCGCCTCGCGGAATCCGAAGGTGGTTGGAAGGTCGACCTGCAGCACGTTGGCCAAGACGGCCGCCGGCTTGGGGATCGCGCCCGATTGGGTCAGGATCGCGAGTTCGTAGGGTTCGAGCGCGAACTCGAACACGTAGCGGAACTCCATGTTCCCCGTGTCCGACACATAGCAGCGCCCGCGGCCGGCAAAGAGGTTGGAGAGCAGCCGGTTCAGGCTGGCCGAGGTGCAGTCGGAGATATTGGCCAGCGCCTTGACCAGGATGAGCTTGCGGTACGCGTCGTCGGCCAGGCGGTAGGTCTGGGTGGCCTGAACGCCGGTGTAGAACGGCGCCTGGTCGAACGGCCGCCAGCTGATCGCCTCGTCAAAACCCAGGTAGGAAACGTCCCCCGGCACGGTCAGCATGCGGCCGATGTCGACGATCCTGCCCCAGATGTCCAGCCCAAACCCCCGCGCCGTCTCCACGTTCCAGACGAAGTCGTAGAACGCGTCGAAATCCGCGTCGGGGTTGATGTAGTCGTCCATGTTGTTGATCAACTGAACGAGCGTCGGGCTGTTGGCGTACTGGCTGATGAGGGTGCGGGCGACGAGCCCCGGCTTGGGATCGACCGTCATACCAGCGTCACCGAAATGTCGT
>Ga0213821_1001047_pt1 | contig 14062 bp, 13 predicted proteins | sample MC6MC0909MG_FD_179894 | JGI IMG/M metagenome (GOLD analysis project Ga0213821, IMG submission 179894) | Enriched soil aggregate microbial communities from Iowa State University, Ames, United States - MC6-MC0909-MG | ecosystem: Environmental > Terrestrial > Soil > Unclassified | place: USA: Iowa...
AGAAATGGAAAGATAATCAGCTAGCTTTAATTATTATAAATTAATGAATGAATCTTATCTATTATCATAGTATTCCCTTTCTTTCAATTTGTTTACAATTTATAATAACATTAAAGAGGTAATTATAAACTTTTTCCTAGAAAGGGTTAAACTATGAGTAATAAAAGAAAAATACTATTTTTGCAATTACTATTTCTAATAGCCCACTTCTTTTTAATATTCGTTATGTCAACCCCCTATATCGGTATAGATGTGCAGTATAATAAAAATGGTAAAATCATTATTTCCAATATTTATGAAAATGATGGCTGGGCACGCTATACCAATCTCGCTATCGGTGATGCCATTTTAGAAGTAGATGATATTGATGTGACGATGTTCAATAAGCATTTCAAACACAATAATTGCTTTGTTCATGGTTCTAAAATAAAAATTATAAGAAACCAAGAAATACATTACATACAAGCTCCACCTGATTCTCTGAAATACACTTTTCAGGAAATCATAATTCCAAGTTTATTTTCTCTAACTGTTTTTATTCTGACTCTTTTTATTTACCAACAAAATAATAAAGTTGCATTTTATTTAACAGGATTCCTATTGTCGATGTCTCTTAGTTTTTTTGCTTCAACTGAATCTGGAAGAGGAGATATTGTATCAAGTCTCTTAATTGGCATATTTTTTCCATTATGCTCTCTTTTTTTAATACAGTTCTTTCATATACTGTTATTCGAAAAAGGAATTATTAAAAACAAATGGTTAACCTTCTTTAAAATAAATAGATTCCTTTATTTTATAATTATTATTTTAAAATTATCGACACTTTTTTCAGATTATAATTTTGGTGCTATCAACACCATACTAATTTTAAGTTATTTTTGCCTCAATATTTGTTTTTCTATTTTGCTACTGATTTATTTTTATTTGACTACTAAAAGCACATATCATGAAGTTTTTTTTAAATGGTTAATATTAATTCATGTTTGTGCATTTATACCTTTTATTTTTTTTCACGCTGTTCCATTTATCTTTAGACTGCCTTATATACAAGATGATTTGGCAACTTTCACCTTATTTATTATCCCTATTGGGTATACTTATATTGTGTTGACTAATCGCTTAATAGATATTAATTTTATTTTAAAACAAATTCCATATTATACATTTTTAACATTTATCCCCACAGTGATTTTGATGATTTTCGTTATTAGTGAAAGATTCTACATAGATAATATCGTTTTGTATTCTTTCATTTTATTTTTCGTCATTCTTACTATCAATATTGTGACATTATTTTTAAAAGAAAAACTAGATTTTCTTTTAAAAGATAGTTTTCTTTATCAACAGTCCTTTTTTTCTAATAATTTAAATGAGTTTTCACAAGAACTAGCTTCTGTTATGAAAGAAGATGATTTAGAAGACTTATTACTTCATCAAATCAAAGAAACCTTAGATCCTAAAGTTTTACTATTGATACGAATAAATTATCAAACCAATGAGTATCAATGTTTTGATTTCATGCAAAATAATGAAGAAAGTATACTAGCAGATTCTATTAAACTTAAGCTGAGGAATAATCATTCAGATATATTAATTGATCATCCGAATTATCTTGGCATTCAGCTTTATGAACATCATCATATAGGCACGTATATTTGGATTAGCAAAAAAAGAAATAATACGACGTTTAATTTACATGAAAAAATGTGGTTAATAAATATTGTTAAATACGTAAGATTAGTCTATGAAAATTTAAATATCGTAAAAAATATAATTGCAACCATCGAAAATAGAGACACAACTAATCATCAATCATCCAACACTCTTACTCGATTTTTATTGCAATTGAGTGAACAAGAACGTAAACGATTAGCGTCAGATTTACATGATTCTGCTTTACAAGATCAAACAATTTGGTATCAGAAATTAGATCAACTTATACAAAATTCAAATACTTTACAGAAGGGAGACTTAGAGACATTAAATAAAATCAAGAACGGCTTATTGGATGTTATTAAGCAAATTAGAGACACCTGTAGTGAGTTACGTCCCAACTTTTTATTAAATACTAATTTTACTGCATCTTTAGAGGATCTTTGTAAAAAGAAACAGGCGAAAGCTAGTTTTAGCCTTCGATATGAATTTCAACTTTCTAATTACGCAAACAATCATAATTTAACAGTCTCTATCTACCGTGTGCTCCAAGAACTGCTTACCAATGCTGAAAAGCACTCTAATGCCACATTAGTGTCCATAGAAATGTGGGAGGATGATCATTTTATTTTTTTAGATTATAAAGACAACGGTGTAGGGATGGACAAAATTAGTGAGCAGTATAATGAAAATCATATTGGATTAATCGGTATAAAAGAACGTATTCATATTTTAGATGGAGAGATTGAATTTATTACGGAACTTACTCAAGGATTACAAATTTTAATAACAATTCCGAGGTGAGAACATTGATTCAGCTATTAATTGTAGACGACCATCCAATGGTTGGTCTCGGTACTAAGAATATACTGGAGGAAGTAACAGACTATAATATTACTTATTTATCAAATTGGCAGCAGGTCATACAAGACATTAAGGAAAAAACATTTGATCTTTATTTATTGGATATTAATATGCCTAACTGCTCTGGCATCGAATTATCGAAAAAAATCTTACTTACCCATTCGGATGCTAAAATCATACTCTATACGGGATTTGATTATTCCTGTGAGTTGAACACTCTAATAGAATTGGGAATTTGCGGCATTATAAGCAAATCTGCATCCTATCAGGAATTGGTGATAAATATTCAAGCTGTACTAAATGGTTATGTAATGATTCCAAGGGAAATGTTAATTCGTTCGCTACCGTCTAACATATCTCAAGGATTATTAGTCGCTGAACATCAACAACAATTTTCACAAAAGGAGATGGATATTTTAGAGAGTTTAGCCAAGGGCGCCAGCAATAAAGAAATTGCAGATGAACTTTTTATGAGCATTCGTGCTGTTGAATATAATCTAACTAAAATATATAAAAAGTTATGTGTGAATTCTCGTTCTGAGGCAGTTGCAAAAATTTTAAGTAACAGTCGTGCTCAATTTTAATATTACAGGACGGGGATGTATTGATTTATCCTTGGTCAAACGTTAATTTAGGGGAAAATTTAAATATTATTATTGGGTTTTTATTAACGGCTCTCCATAAAGTGACGCTATTAAATGACAGCGTGGAAGCTAGAAACTTTATCAGTCAGCAAATTCAATTATTATTGCTCCAATCAATCAATGGACAACAAAAAGATATGTATAACCGTATTTCTAATGAATCCGAATATTTAGAAATGGTTAGCTAAAATCTGGCTCTCTTATACAGCTGGCTTGTATTTTAGGTGCCGTAGATATTCCACCAAAAACCTTAAAACATATGCAAATTACTTAGGTGTCGCAGCCCAAATTCGCAACGATGTACATGATCTGTTAGCAGACCATACTATCAATGATTTACATATTAAAAAGGTTAATTTGCCAATTCTCTACCATCTATGCATAGAGGATAATAATTTTCAATCGATTAAAAATTACTATCAAAGTAATGGATATTGTACGTAATGGTGGAGCTATCCCCTATTGTCATGCTCTAGAAAAATTATTCTACTATAAATTCCAAGTTAGTATTAATGATTTGACGCTCACTAGTGCAGCACGTGAGCAGTTATTAAATATTGATATTTAAAGCATAAAAAGGACATACTCGCTTTCAATTCCAAGCGAGTATGTCCTTTTCACTGATCTCTCAACATATCTAACCTTTTATTTATTTTCTTTCTTTTTTTATTAAACAACATCTCTTTCAGCTTACTATCCGTATTGTTATATTTCTTAAATAAATCATCTGGGTTATCAAATATTCCTAAATCATCTGTTATGGAAAAGCTTTGGACATATACACTTTCACCAGTCCAACAGAGATTTATATTATTTTTATCCTTAACTGAAATTCCATAACCGATAAATCCTTCATTAAAGCTACATAGTCGACTTTTCACTTGCTTTAAATACGAATCGTCTATAATCACACCTTCTAACACAATCCAATCATCATGTAATTGAACCTCCGTCCAAGCGTGAACAATTTTACTTGGTGCTAGTAGATAAGTAATGCCAGTCAATGCTCCCTTTTGCATTTTTTTATCAATAAGGAATCCATGTATTCTACAAGGAATCCCAACTGCTCTAAGTAAAGCCATTAGAAGCGTACTTTTTGTATTACATTGCCCATATCCATCGCGCAATACTTCAGAAGCGGGAATATCATCTGTCCGATTATAGCCAAACTTAATTTCATTTCTTACAAAATCATAAATCTCTTTAATTCGATCTTCATAGGCTAAGTCACTCCATCCTCTTTGTTTAACTAATTGCTGGAGAGCTTCGTCTTGAAAATTTAGCATGGCTGTCGGTTCCAAATATTTCATCATCAGTATTCACCCTTTTCTTCTTCTCTAAATACCCTTATATTACTATTATATCTATGATTATCCATTCACACTAGAATATCTTATGATTAATAATTTTTAATCATTCAAAGTATGTATATTAAATTAATTAGTTCCTAAGAGAAGATATAAATTTGAATCGGTAGGGCTTTTACACCCTACCGATTATTAGTTATACATTACCTTCTTCAATATGCTTCTTTCTTAAAAAAATCAAGGATAAACTAAAAAGGCATGTTAACAATAATCCACACCAAAACGCTTTCGTCATTGCCTCAACAATATACCCTTGTGCCTCATTTCGGATATTACTTTGAATAGTTTTAACTTCTTTTTCTATATTTTCAATTTCAGTATTTACCATAGCAGTTATTTTCTTTTCTAAATCTGCTGAAGCATTAACTTCCACTGTTTTAGGCTTTTGTTTTAATGCCTCTTCCATTTTCATTGCGACAAATTGATCAGACATTTCCTTAGAGACCTTAAAATCCTCTACTTTCTGCTCTCCTTCAAAAAAGCTATCTTTTTTTCCCTTTAAATTTTCAATAGCGACCGTCTTGACGGCATCAGGTATTTCACTATTTTCAAATCGTGCCACACCATCATCCACTATATCGTTTGCATATTGATTTAAAAAACTTAGAGTAATTGAAACAAATAAAGATACACCTAGGGCACCTCCAAGATTTCGTGCTGTCGCAAATATACCCGATCCCAAAGAGACATGCTTTTCTGAAACAGAAACCGTACACACTGTTACACTTGTAACCATGATGATACCCAATCCAGTACCTAATAAGGACATCATCGTAATAAGCATTGGGAATTCAGTATCTGGTGTTAATTTTAAGAGGAAAATAAAACCTGTGACAGTAAAAACATAACCAAAAAGCATTGGGACTTGATAGCCAATTTTATCGATTATTCTCCCAACGATCGGTGCTACGATTAACATAACTGCCGATAAAGGTGTAATAAGAAATGATGCATAAAGTGTTGTAAAATCTTTTACTTGTGTCAGATAAACAGGTAACAAAATTAAAGTACCCATTAACAAGATGCCACCTAAAAAATTAGATAGAATGCCACCCAAATAATGTTTATTGTTAAATATTGAAAAATCCACTAATGGCACCTTTGCCCGCTTTTCTATAAAAATAAATAATAGAGTGGCTAAGATACTTATTGAAAAGTAAATATATATTGTCGTTGAATTCCATCCTAATTTCTCACCCTGCAATATTGCATAAGTTAGAAAGTAGAGTGCCACGCTAATGACTAACATACCTAGCACATCTAATTTAAATGGTGATTTGATATCTTTAAATCCTTTAAAAGCTAATAGAATAAATGGAAAGGCTACAATAATAATTGGAACATTGATATAAAAGATCCAACGCCAATTAATAAAATCTGTCACTACACCTCCAAGACTAGGACCAATAGCTACAGCAAGTGCACCAACAGCTCCCCATATTCCCATGGCAAGCCCCATTTTTTCTGCTGGTACCGCTGTCCTTACTAGCATCATACTAGTTGGGATAATCATTGCCCCTCCAATGCCTTGTAAAACTCTAGCAGCAATTAAAACTTCTACAGTAGGGGCCATTCCACATAATAATGAGCTTATGGCAAATATGATAACGCCAATTAAAAAAATTTTTCTTCTGCCAAAAAAATCTGCAATTTTCCCTAAAGTAATTAATAAAATAGCGAGCGTTAGCACAAAAGAATTGATAATCCAAGAAGCGACACTTAAATTAATTTCATAATCATTCATAATATTAGGGAGTGAAATATTTACTACGGTACTGTCTAAAAAAACTAAGAATAAACCAAGGCTTACCGCTAATACCTGCTTCATACCCCCGTATATAGGCTCATTTTGATTTGTCATTGTCAACCCTCTTTCATCTGCTCCATGAATTTATAATTGGGTCGGGACATCTAATACAATTTTCCCAATCAATTCCTTAAGAACATCTGGCGTCGGTCCCATGACTGTTCCCGCCATACTATCCCGAATATACCTCTCAATCGGTGTATTAGCGGAATAGGCATGCCCTCCACAAACTTTCAAGCCTAATTCTGCCACCTGTAATACTGTTTCACATGCCATTACCTTAACCTCTAATGTACTGACCATATCAACTTCCTTGTTCTCCATCCGTTGAACAAATACATTTAACGCTGTCTCTGCCTGATCGCATAGTACCTTTATTTCTCCAATCATTTGCTGAATACTTTGAAAATCAGAAAGATTTGTATTGATATGTGTATAAAATCGTTTCTTCACATAATTTACCGATTCATTGTATATTGCCTTGGCGATCCCAATATTGACTGCTGAAATTCCAATTTGCCCCATTGGAAGCAGGGCCTCACGGGTAATTTTAAAGCCTTCTCCTTCTTCACCAATTAGCATCTGTTTATTTAAGTAAGTATCTATAGTTAATGGTGCACTTTGATTTCCTCTTAGTCCCATACCTTCCCATTTCCCACCAACCTCAATGCCATTATATTCGCTAGCTACAGCAAAGAAATTACTTTGCATTGAATTCTTTGCGAAAGTCGCTTTAGAGTTAATGACATACACATCTGCCTCTCCAGCACTAGTCACCATAATTTTATTGGTCTTTAATCGAAGCCCTTTGTCGGTTTCATTTACCTGACTAACTGGTAAGAAAAAATAACAGCCAGATCCAGCTTCACTTAGTGCAATTGTCGTAAGACATTGACCTTTACCTATATTACTTAAAATATTTTTTATATAATCATTTTCTTTTCCATACAATAAAATAGAAACTGCTGACATATGTTGCACATAGACAAGTGCTGTAGAAGCACAAGCTTGAGCCAGTCTAATAACTGTTTCTTTATAAAGGGATAATGGAGCCTCTAAACCGCCCAACTGCTGAGGAATGATTAAGCCTAAAAAACCCTCCCGTCCAAGCTCGGTAATATTTTCTCTTGGAAACTCTCGTTCTCTATCAATTCGTGCAGCATTTGGGGCAACAAAATCAACGATAATATCATCTAATTTCGTCAAAAGATCTTGCGTAAAATTTTTTTCTTGTATAGTACTCAATTTATTGCCTCCTCTTTTAATAGTATGGGTGAAAATCTCGCATCATCGCATAATGAATCCACTTCAAAAGGTATGCTTTCGTTTAGTTTCTTCATATCCTGAACGACTATATTTCCATAAATAATAAGATTCCCTATTTTTTCTCGACCTTCTCTTGAAATCTTAATGGTTGTATCCTCAAATCGATTCCATCGTTCTCTTGGCTCGATTAAGATACCACTATTACATAAATGTTGGCATTTTCCAATTTGCTCTGCATAAAGTCGAAGTGTGTGACAGGATCTAGAAGTGGACACCAATGGATAATTTAAAAAGCCATTTACTTTAATTCCTTCATCTCTAAGCAATTGCACGGAATTTTCCAAATAAATATTGATATCTACATCAATTTCCGTTACACCATTTTCTTTCATAAACCTGATCATAGATGGATTGACAATATTTAATTGTAAAAATTGTTCCTTCGTCGCCTGCTCTTCATATTGCAAAATATCTTCATACCATGGGCAGTTCCCATAGCTAAAAATTAGTTGCCTACCTACTGATAAAGAGATGTTTGGAGGTAAAGACTGTTGAGCTAAATAACGCATTGTTCCCCAATCATTGACAATCAAATTTAGCTCATAATGGAAAAAGCGCTGCATTTCAGCAATAAATCTTTTCATCGAGGCTTCAAATAATATAGGCATTTCAATTTTCACTTTTTTATCGCGTTCCAATAAAAATTGTATATGCTGATCCTCAAGACCAACCATTTTATAATGGCAGCCTGAATGCCCAAAAGAAACAATTTGATAACTGTCTAATACTTCATCTGATAATGTAAATAAATAATCATGATGAATTCTTAGCTCTTTTACTGGCGTTTTCAATTATGCATCACCTAAATGTATGTTTTTGTAATTGCAGTTGGTTTATAAGTACATCGACATTTTTCACAAAAGCGTGGCACCCATTTCATGACCCACATGAGCTGCTCCTGCTCCGTTATTTTCATCTTTTGATCTATTGTTAAGCCTGAAATACCCATTTCTCGCCATTCATTAAACATATTCACAACCATCGCTAATGTCACTGGATTAGGGGCTTCCCTTCCAAGAAATTTTATGGCAGTAACACCAGCAGAAACTAGATCTTCTAGATTACACAAACTACAATCAGTTGCACTATCTAAAAAATGCTGCTGATTACTGTGTGTGTTTAATGGAGATAAAACTCGATATAGAGTTCTGATCCCTTCCCCAATTTCAAGATTATTTGGGCTTTCCCATAAACGACAGTTCCCAGCCATACTGCCAGTGCCAAAATTCCCTGTAATCATCAGTTCCATCTCTAAATCCCGAAGTTCGTAAATTTCTTCTAATGTCATTGATTGCGACAATGTTATCCTTTTGACACCTGATTCCTTCAATAGCTCGGCTCCATATTTATTAACTGGTGCTAATTGTGAGCCTGAAATAATTTGGATGTTCTTTTCCAAAGAATTAAGTAAATGACAGGATTGTATTGAAGATATTGTAATAGCATCTACACCTTTTTCAAGAGCTCTATAAACATGCTTTTGATAGTCTTTTTCAAAGCCAGTTGGGATGTATGGCGTATTGGCCATAAATATAACTCTAAGATTGTTTGCTTTTGCTAAAGCAATTATGTCGTCTATTTCCTCCCAATCTGAAAAGTGAGCAGGGTAATCTGCTACTGTTTGAAATTTGTTATCAAATGATAGCTGTTGAAAAAGCGGTGTTGAAACGCCAAAATATATTTCATTGGCACCGGCCTCTATCATTTCTTCCATCATAAATTTTGATCGAACAGGTGCTACGATTTTTAAATTCTCCATCTTATCGCTTCCTTTCTATCCAACAGGGAGCATACTTCGTAGACGGTTAACAGATGCTTTTAGACTTTCCATAAAATAATCAATATCCTTGTAGTCCGTGTAATTACCAAAACTAATACGAATAGACGATTTTATTCGATCTTCAGACAGGCCGAGTGCTAACAATACATGAGATAAATTAGCCTTATCAGCACTACAGGCAGAGCCAATAGATACTGCAATACCATATGTTTGACTTAATAGAACAGCTAATGCTTCTGCTCGTATATTCAGAAAAGATAAATTAATAGTATTTTGTAATAAATCCTCACCTAACACAGGCCCATTAATTTCATAGTGTTCAATCGAATTTTCTAATTTATCTAGGAAATAGGATCTTAATGCGATTATTTTATTAGCATTATGCTCTAGCTCTTCTTTTGCCATTTCGCAGGCTTTACCAAAACCAATAATAGCTAATAGATTTTCTGTGCCACCACGAAAACCTTTTTCTTGCCCACCGCCATGAAGAAGCTGATCTAATTTACGTTCACCGTTTTTCAAGTACAATGCACCTGTGCCCTTAGGACCATATATTTTATGAGCAGCCATCGATAATGCATCCACTCCTAAATCCCGAACATCTATCTGGATTTTGCCAATCACCTGTACAGCGTCAACATGAAAGATTATATTGCTATTGATATTCTTAACTACTCTCACCATCTCTTGAATTGGTTGAATTGAGCCGATTTCATTGTTGGCAAACATGATTGAAACAAGCGCTGTATTCTCTTGAATAGCGTTTTTTAAATCTTCAATAGCAATGAAGCCATTAGTATCAACAGGTAAATAGGTAATTTCAGCACCAAGGGTAGATAAATATCGACATACTTCTAAGGTTGCAGCATGCTCAATTTTAGAAGTGATGATATGAAATGGGCGTTTATCCTTTGAAAAGAAATATCCTTTCAATGCAGTGTTAATCGACTCTGTACCACCAGAAGTAAAAAATATATCTGATTCTTCTGCATTAATTAATGTGGCAACATGTGAGCGTGCCTCTTCCATTTTTAATTTCGCTAACTGTCCAAAGGAGTGCGTGCTAGAGGGATTTCCAAATAGCATTATATTTTCTATCATAGTAGAAGCCACTTCCTCCCGAAGAGGAGTAGTGGCATTATAATCAAAATACCTTCCTATCATAAAAGCCTCCTAAGCTGCTGAACGTATTTGCTCAAATAACTCATGTAAAATATTTAAACAATGCATTTGAGGAGGCTCCAACTCCCCTAGCATTTTATCAATCTCATGTTGTGGTTGCTGCTTAATTTCTTCTATTGATTTATTAATGATAAATTCTGCAAATATATCAGCTGTTGCTAAAGATGTTGCACAACCATAGGCTTTATATTTTGCATCGAATATTTTCCCATCTTCTACCTTTACACTCATGAAAATTGTATCCCCACAAACAGAGTTACCAATTTTTAATTCCATATTTGCATCGGTTAGTTCTCCTGAATGTCGAGGGTTGCTAAAATAATCAACAATGATAGAATTGTACATGTTTAGATCCTTTCTTATACTTCTGCCATTTCGCTTTTAGCTTCTGCGGCATCCATATGCTTCTCTAAATTAATGGCACAGCAACCAATTTCTGCACCTGCTACTCTAGAAAGGTATACCACCTTCTGACCGTTTCTTCCGCATTCACATGTATTTTCTTTCTTTAAATACACTAAATCCTCAGTTTGAATAAATCCTGGATATGACAAGGACGTAGGGTCAAATATTGCTAAAACACCTCTTTTTCCTTGTGGTACCTCTTCAGCTAAATTTTTGGGATTTCTTAATGAAAAATGAACCCAAGGTGGTACATGCTTAGAATGCTTCTCACACTCGATAGCTAAGATATTCGATTCAACTAATCCATACATATCCCTAATATTTTCTTCAGGAATACCTAAAAATTCAGCACATTCTTTATTGTATTGTTCTCGAGGTATCTCCATACCAGAGAAGCGTTTCCAGCCCCCTAGATTGATAATCATCGTCTTTTGATCCAACTTCAAATGAATATTATTTGTTTTTAAATAATTAACCAATTTATAAATTAAAAATGGTGGTCCTATGATGTGACGCGTATGAATGTTTTGCCATTTTTCTAAAGTTTCTATTGCCTCTTTTGGTTTGAAGGATGCTCTCTTAACAAGACATCGTGTTGCATCAAACAAACCTGAGAGCATATTTAGTACTTTTACCATTCCCATTTCTGGCATTTCTTCTGGAGATGGGAATAGGAAGAGACCAGCACCACGAGAGAAGGCGAACATCTCTCTATACATTGCATATATACTAAATACGCAATTGTTTAATGTTTCCGCATCCCTTCTTGATATACTTGGGATACCACTAGTTCCTGTACTTCGCATTTCAAATTCAATATTCTCTAAAGATGTTGATAGTAATAAATGAGAATCAGGTCTTTTAAAGCTTGTCACCGGAATAAGTGGGATTTTTTGTATATCATCTAAACTTTGTACATCTGCAGGTGTTACACCGCTATCCTCACATAGCATTCGATAAAAGCTATTGTTTTCATAATGATATTTAAAATTTTGAGAGATTAAATAACCCTTTAATTCATTAACTTTTTCTTCATCCCACTGAAATAACTGTTGAGTTGACCCAATGACTGCTGTAACTGGATTAATACCTAATTCTTTTAAATTTTCCATTGCTGCTTGAATAGTTACCATTTCATTTCCTCTCCTTTTTAATATCAATTTCTCTCGGATTCTCAGCTTATGATTGCCTAATAAAGAACCAATAGTAAGCCGTTACACAGGAATTATTAAAGGTACATCAACCATATACCAATCACTAATTATTACAAATTTTGTAATATAGTTGATATAAAAAGATTAACATAAGAACAAATGATGTAACCCCTAATTCAATACAAGAAAAAAAGTAAATTCCACAAAAAAACTTGTGGAATTTACAAATTGAACACTACATTATTATTGCAAAATATTTATCATTTAGTAGTTTAAGAATAAACCATTGGTCCACTATTTCGTGTAATCCTAACTATTAGCAAACCATTTTTCTTTGTGATAGACTGTACTATATTTGATTAGAAAAAGGGGGGTATTCGATGACCCAGCAGAAGTCTAATAAGGCGGCTTTGTATATTTTAATGTTTAATATGTTTATCGCAATGGGGAGTATTGGGATTATTATTCCTGTAATGCCCGAGTATTTAAGAATATTTGGTGCTGCAGGACAAGTTCTAGGTATGCTTATTGCAACGTTCGCCTTCGCTCAATTCGTTTTTTCTCCAATTGCTGGGAATCTTTCGGATCAGTATGGTCGAAAAAATCTTATTATTTTCGGACTTATACTAACAGGACTTGCTCAAATCGGCTTTGGACTTTCTACAGAAGTGTGGATGCTCTTCTTAGCACGCTTTTTAGGTGGCCTTGGATCAGCCTTTGTGGCACCTCCTATTATGGCATTTGTCGCAGATGTTACAACATATGAAGAACGTGGAAAAGGGATGGGGATGCTTGGTGCTGCCATGTCTCTTGGCTTTATGATAGGACCCGGTATTGGTGGTTTCTTATCACATGTTAGCTTACATTTTCCATTTTATACAGCTGGAGCTGCGGCTATTTTGGCTTCTATTTTATCGTTCTTTTTATTACCATCTACCAAACCAAACGCAGCACAAAAAATGCATAAGCAAGACAATCTCGCGAAACAAATGGTACGTTCAGTACATATGCCTTACTTTGTTATGCTCATTATTATGATGGTATTCTCGTTCGGAATTGCTAATTTCCAAACGACTTTATCATTATTTGTTACAGAAAAGTTTCATTATACACCTGGGGATATTGCTATTATTTTAGTAGTGGGTGGTGCTTTTGGTGTAGTTGTACAAATGTTTGTTATTACACCACTCTTTAATCGCTATGGTGAAATGAAGGTCGTATTAGTCAATTTATTTATTGCAGCCATATCGATCTACTTAATATTATTCGTATCTGGGTTTGCCCTTATTTTAGTTGTTGCGACAATCTTCTCGACAGCCACAACATTAATTCGTCCTGCTGTTAACACACTGATCTCCAAGCTTGCCGAAAATGAGCAAGGATTTGCAGCAGGTCTGAATAATGCTTATATGAGTCTTGGCAATATGATTGGTCCAGCATTGGCGGGTATTTTATTTGATTGGAATATGAATAGCCCTTATATATTTGGTGCAATTATTTTGATGGCTTGCTTCTTCCTTGCCCTTATCTGGACAATGAAAAAAGCGCCGCATCTTATGCAGCCTGATTCCAAATAATCTGAAAAGTTATTGACTATTATTAGTAGTATGATACATTTATGTTGTTACAATGCTAAACAGAAATTGAATAATTATACCACTAGGGGAGTCTTTAAAAGGCTGAGACGTATATTTCCATATACGGACCCTTTGAACCTGATCTAGTTCATACTAGCGGAGGGAAGTGGCGACATCTTGCTTTTTGAAATGTAAATGCAAGGCCGCTTCCTATTGTTTTCAGGGAGTGGCCTTTTTGTGCTCGCCAGTTTAGCGGCGATAACTATTTATTTTATATTTCAAGGGAGTGTAACTTATGTCAGT
>Ga0213821_1001050_pt1 | contig 14019 bp, 10 predicted proteins | sample MC6MC0909MG_FD_179894 | JGI IMG/M metagenome (GOLD analysis project Ga0213821, IMG submission 179894) | Enriched soil aggregate microbial communities from Iowa State University, Ames, United States - MC6-MC0909-MG | ecosystem: Environmental > Terrestrial > Soil > Unclassified | place: USA: Iowa...
CCAACGGCCTGAGCATGGCCAGCATCCGCACCGCGATCGGCACGGCCAACGTCAACATGCCCAAGGGCAGCTTCGACGGCCCGACCCGCGCGATCATGCTCGATGCCAACGACCAGATGCGCTCGGTGGCCGAGTACCGCGCGCTGATCCTGGCCTGGAAAGACGGCGCGCCGCTGCGCCTGGGCGACGTGGCCACCATCGAGGATGGCGCCGAGAACCGCCAGCTGGCCGCGTGGTCGGGCACCACCCCGGCCGTACTGATCAACATCCAGCGCCAGCCGGGCGCGAACGTGATCGCCGTGGTCGACCAGGTGCGGGCGCTGCTGCCGCAGCTGCAGGCCTCGCTCCCCAAGGGCGTGGACGTGGCGGTGCTGAGCGACCGCACCGAATCGATCCGCGCCTCGATCCGTGGCGTGCAGCACGAGCTGCTCATCGCGATCGCGCTCGTGGTGATGGTCACCTTCGTGTTCCTGCGCAACATCCCGGCCACGATCATTCCCAGCATCGCGGTACCGCTGTCGCTGGTGGGCACCTTCGGGGTGATGCTGCTGGCCGGCTTCTCGCTCAACAACCTCACCCTGATGGCGCTGACCATCGCCACCGGCTTCGTGGTGGACGATGCGATCGTCATGCTGGAGAACATCGCCCGTCACCTGGAGCGCGGCGCGACGCCGATGCAGGCGGCGCTGAAAGGCGCCAGGCAGATCGGCTTCACCCTGATCTCGCTGACGCTGTCGCTGATCGCGGTGCTGATCCCGCTGCTGTTCATGGCCGACGTGGTCGGCAAGTTGTTCCATGAGTTCGCGATCACGCTCGCGGTGGCGATCGGCATTTCGCTGCTGGTCTCGCTGACGCTGACGCCAATGATGTGCGCGCGCCTGCTCAAGGCCGGCCACGCGACCCGTCGCGATGCCGATGGGCAGGAATCGTCGCAGCAGGGCGACCCGTTCGACCGCGTGGTGGCGCTCTACGATCGCCAGCTGCACTGGGTGCTGCAGCGCCAGCCGCTGATGCTGGCCGCCACCGTCGCCACGCTGGTACTGACGGCCGTGCTGTACGTGTGGGTGCCCAAGGGCTTCTTCCCGGTGCAGGATGCCGGGCTGATCCAGGGCATCAGCGAGGCGCCGCAGTCGATTTCCTTCCAGGCGATGGCGCAGCGCCAGCAGGCGTTGTCCGCGGCGTTGCTGGAGGATGAGGACGTGGCCAGCCTGTCTTCGTTCATCGGCGTGGACGGCAACAACGCCACGCTCAACAGCGGCCGCCTGCTGATCGAGCTGAAGCCGCATGCACAGCGCGCTGCCGATGCACAGGCGATCATCGCGCGGCTGCAGCAGCGCGTGGCGCATGTGCCGAGCATCAAGCTGTACCTGCAGCCGGTGCAGGAGCTGGGCATCGAAGACCGGATCAGCCGGACCCAGTACCAGTTCACCCTGACCAGCCCGGACCTCGCGCAGCTGGAAACATGGACGCCGCGCCTGCTCGCGCACCTGCAGCAGTCGCCGGCGCTGGCCGACGTCGCCAGTGATCTGCAGAACCAGGGCCTGCAGGCGCATGTGGTGATCGACCGGGTCGCCGCCGCGCGGCTGGGGATCAGCGTGGAGGCCATCGCCGACGCGCTGTACGACGCCTTCGGGCAGCGCCAGATCTCGACCATCTTCACCCAGGCCAACCAGTACCGCGTGGTGCTGGAAGCGCGCCCGGACGTGGCCTTCGGCCCGGATGCGATCGCGCGCCTGCACGTCACCGGGCCGGACGGGCGGCAGGTGCCGCTGGGCGGCATCGCGCGGATCGAACAGCGCCCGGCGCAGCTGCTGATCAACCATGTCGGCCAGTTCCCGGCGGTGACGTTCTCGTTCAATCTCGCCCCGGATGCGTCGCTGGGCGAAGCGGTGGAGGCGATCGAAGGTGCACGCGCCGCGATCGGGCTGCCGGCCAGCGTCGAACTGCGCCTGCAGGGCGCGGCCGATGCGTTCCGCGCGTCGCTGTCGAGCACCTTGTGGCTGGTGCTGGCCGCGGTGGTGGTGATGTACCTGGTGCTGGGCGTGCTCTATGAGAGCTTCATCCACCCGATCACCATCCTTTCCACCCTGCCCTCGGCCACGGTGGGTGCGCTGCTGGCGTTGCTGGTCAGCGGGCGCAGCCTGGACCTGATCGCGGTGATCGGCATCGTGCTGCTGATCGGGCTGGTCAAGAAGAACGCGATCATGATGATCGACTTCGCGCTGGAGGCCGAGCGCGAGCATGGCATGGCGCCGCGCCAAGCGATCCACCAGGCCGCCCTGCTGCGCTTCCGCCCGATCCTGATGACCACGCTGGCCGCACTGTTCGGCGCGATTCCGCTGATGTTCGCCAGTGGCTCGGGCGCCGAGCTGCGCCAGCCGCTGGGCCTGGTGATGGTGGGCGGGCTGATCGTCAGCCAGGTGCTGACCCTGTTCACCACGCCGGTGATCTACCTGTTCTTCGACCGCTTCCGGCAGCGCCCCGCGCCGGTGACCGACGAGGCTGACGAGGCGCTGGCGTGAGTCCGCTGTCGCGGGCGATCGGCTGGTTCGTCCGGCATCCCGTCGCCACCGTGCTGCTCGCGGTCGCGGTGGTGCTGGCCGGCCTGCTCGGGCTGCGCCTGCTGCCGGTCGCGCCGTTGCCGCAGGTCGACTACCCGGCCATCAACGTCAGCGCCAGCCTGCCCGGCGCGAGCCCGGAATCGATGGCCGCCAACGTCGCCACGCCGCTGGAGCGTGCCCTGGGCACCCTCCCCGGGCTGACCGGGATCGACTCGGCCAGCACCCAGGGCTCGACCCAGGTCGAGCTGAAGTTCGCGCTCGGCCGCGACGTGGACGATGCCGCGCGCGACGTGCAGGCCGCGATCAATGCCGCGCGCGCGCAGCTGCCCAGTGGCATGCCGGGCATGCCGCAGTACCGCAAGGTGAATCCCTCGCAGGCACCGATCATGGCGCTGGCGCTGAGTTCGGACAGCCTCTCGCCGGGGCAGATCTACGACGTGGCCTCCACGGTGATCGCGCAGAAGCTGGCGCAGATTCCCGGCGTCGGCGAGGTGCAGGTGGGCGGCAGCTCGCTGCCGGCGGTGCGCGTTTCGCTGGATCCCAATGCGCTCAACCATCACCGCATCGCGCTGGACGACATCTCCGCGGCGATCCGCAATGCCAACGCACTCAAGCCACTGGGCACCGTCGCCAGCCAGGCCCAGCAGTGGCAGCTGGAAGCGACGCTGCAGCTGCGCACCGCCGCCGGGTACCGCCGCCTGATCGTGGCGATGCGCGATGGCCGCCCGGTGTACCTGGAGGACGTGGCCGGGATCAGCGAAGGGGTTGAAGACCGCTACGCCAGCGGCTTCCACAACGAGCGCCCGGCGGTGCTGCTGATCGTCAGCCGCCAGCCGGAGGCCAACATCATCGAGACCGTCGACGCCATCCAGGCACAGATGGACACGCTGCAGGCGCTGCTGCCGGCCAACATCGACATGCAGGTGGTGATGGACCGTTCGCCGGTGATCCGCGCCACCCTGCGCGAGGCCGAGCTGACGTTGCTGCTGGCGATCGCCCTGGTGGTGCTGGTGGTGCTGGCCTTCCTCGGCCACTGGCGCGCGGCGCTGGTGCCGACCGTCGCCATCCCGGTCTCGCTGCTGGGCGCGCTGTCGATCATCACCCTGCTCGGGTTCTCGCTCAACACGCTCTCGCTGATGGCGCTGATCGTGGCCGCGGTGCTGGTGGTCGACGATGCCATCGTGGTGCTGGAGAACATCGCCCGCCATCGCGAAGAAGGCGCCTCACCGATGACCGCCGCGCTGCGGGGGGCGGGGGAAGTGGGCGCCACGCTGCTGTCGATGAACATCGCGCTGGCCGTGGTGTTCATCTCGATCCTGTTCCTGGATGACTTCGTCGAGAAACTGTTCCGCGAGTTCTCGCTGACCCTGGTGGCGGCGATGGGCGTGTCGCTGCTGGTCTCGCTCAGCCTGACCCCGATGCTGTGCGCGCGCCTGCTCGGGCAGGCACGGCCCGGCCCCGGCAATGGACTGCAGCGCGCCGGCACCGCGCTGTTCGAGCATCTGCGCGGCGCCTATGTGGGCAGCCTGCAGACGATGCTGCGCTGGCTCGCGCTGCCGCTGCTGCTGTTCGCCGGTGTGATCGCACTGAACGTGTGGCTGTTCCAACAGGTGCCCAAGGGCATCGTGCCCAAGCAGGACACCGCGCAGCTGCGTGGCTTCGCGCGCGGCGACGATGGCCTCTCGTTCCAGGTGATGCAGCCCAAGATCGAGGCCTACCGCAAGCTGCTGCTGGCCGACCCGGCGATCAGCGACATCATCGGGTACATCGGCGGCCGCAGCGGGGTCAACAACGCCTTCATCATGATCAAGATGAAGCCGCTGGCCGAGCGCAAGGTCTCCAGCCAGCAGGTGATCGACCGCCTGCGCGCCAACATGCCGAAGATTCCGGGCGGCGGCATGTTCCTGTGGGTGGACCAGGACATCAAGCTGGAAGGCAGCGGCGACAGCGGCCAGTACGAGTTCCAGCTGCTCTCCGGCGAGCTGGAACCGCTGCGGCAGTGGACGCCCAAGGTGGCCGATGCGCTGCGCGCCCTGCCCGAGCTGGTCGATGTGGAGTCCAAGGGCGATGAAGGCATGCGCCAGGTGGTGCTCGACATCGACCGCGATGCCGCCGCCCGCCTGGGCGTGGACATGCGCATGATCGCTTCCGTGCTCAACAATGCCTTCAGCCAACGCCAGGTTGCCACGCTGTACGACACGCTCAACCAGTACCGCGTGGTGATGGAGCTGGACCCGCGCTACACCCAGGATCCTTCCACGCTGGAGCAGATCCATGTGATCGGCAAGGACGGCCAGCGCCTGCCGTTGTCGTCCATCGCGCGGTGGGAGTACGGCATGGCGCCGGACCGGATCTATCACAGCCAGCAGTTCGCCTCGGTCTGGATCGAGTTCGCGCTGGCGCCCGGCGTCACCCTGGACCAGGCGGTGAAAGCGGTGGACCAGGCAATGGCCAGGATCATGCTGCCCACCCATGTGCAGGCGCGGCTCAGCGGCGAGGCCGGTGGCTTCGAGAAACTGCGCGAGCGCCAGCTGTGGCTGATCCTCGGCGCGATGCTGGCGGTGTATCTGGTGCTGGGCGTGCTGTACGAAAGTTTCGTGCAGCCGCTGGCGATCCTCTCCACCCTGCCCTCGGCCGGCGTAGGCGCGTTGCTGGCGCTGATGGCCTTCGGCAACGAGCTGAACCTGATCTCGCTGCTCGGCCTGTTCCTGCTGGTGGGCGTGGTGATGAAGAACACCATCCTGATCATCGACTTCGCGCTGTCGGCCGAACGCGAGCGCGGCCTGTCGTCCTACGAGGCGATCTGCGAGGCGGCACGACTGCGGTTCCGCCCGATCCTGATGACCAGCGTGGCCGCGTTGCTGGGCACGCTGCCGCTGATGCTGGCCACCGGCGAAGGCTGGGAGATGCGCCAGCCGCTGGGCATCGCGATCGTGGGCGGCCTGCTGGTCAGCCAGTGGCTGACCCTGTACACCACGCCGGCGATCTATCTGGCGTTGGCGAAGCTGAGGCGCGCCGCGTGATCATCGAACGCGCGACAGCCCAGGGGTAGAGCCATGCCATGCGTGGCTGCTTCTGCATGAACTGCATGAAGCGCTGCGGCGCTGTACGCAGCCACCCGTGGGGTGGCTCTACCCCGGATCAACCCACGCTTATGCCGCCTCGCTGATCCGCGCCGCCCGCCGTGCCCGCACTGCCTCGGCAAGGCTCTCCAGCACCGCCAGCGAGCTGTCCCAGCCGATGCAGCCATCGGTGATGCTCTGGCCGTAGGTCAGCGGCTGGCCGTCCACCAGGTCCTGCCGGCCGGCCACCAGATGACTCTCCACCATGACGCCGACGATGCGCTCTTCGCCGTTGGCCAGCTGCGCGTTGATGTCGGCGATGACCTTGGGCTGGTTCTCCGGATTCTTGCTGCTGTTGGCGTGGCTGGCATCGATCATGATGCGCGCGGCCAGCTGCGACCTGGCCAGGGTCTGGCTGGTCGCTTCCACGTGGGTGGCGTCGTAGTTGGGCGTCTTGCCGCCGCGCAGGATGACGTGACAATCCGGATTGCCGGCGGTGGCCACGATCGCGGTGCCGCCTTCCTTGGTCACCGAGAGGAAGTGATGCGGGTTGGAAGCCGCGCCAATCGCATCGGCGGCGATCTTGATGTTGCCGTCGGTGCCGTTCTTGAAGCCCACCGGGCACGACAGACCCGAGGCGAGCTCGCGGTGCACCTGGCTCTCGGTGGTGCGTGCGCCGATCGCGCCCCAGGCCACCAGGTCGGCGATGTACTGCGGCGAGATCACGTCGAGGAATTCCACGCCGGCCGGCAGGCCGAGCTTGTTGATGTCGCGCAGCAGGCCGCGCGCGACGCGCAGGCCCTTGTTGATGTTGAAGCTGCCGTCCAGGTCCGGATCGTTGATCAGGCCCTTCCAGCCCACCGTCGTGCGCGGCTTCTCGAAGTACACGCGCATGACGATTTCCAGCTCGTCGACGTAGGCATCGCGCAGCGGCTTGAGGCGCTGGGCGTATTCGATGGCGGCCACCGGGTCATGGATCGAACACGGGCCGATCACTACGGCGAGGCGGTCATCGCGGCCGTGCAGGATCTCGTGCAGGGCCGCGCGCGAGGCACTGACCGTGTCGGAGGCTTCGTCGTCACAGGGCAGCATCGCCAGCAGTTGGGCCGGCGGAGTCAACGGTTCGATCTTGCGGATGCGCAGGTCATCGGTGTGCGGGGGCATGCGGGGAAACTCCTTGGAAGTGGGGGTCCCCAGCGCGGCGGCAACAAAAAAGCCGCCAGGTGCGCTGGCGGCTTTCGGGAATGCGTCTGAAAGTTTCTTCAGGGTGAGCGCATGCCTTCCTCCGCCGGTGGCTTCGGAAAGTAATACCAAAAGTAGGCATTGGCGGGGCGTGCGTTCATTGGGGAGTATTGATAGCACAGCTTTTGTGCGGCGCAAAATGTTTCATTCGCAACTGCGACGGCGATGTTCAGCCACCGTGGGCGCAGGCCTCATGCCTTCGGCAGCGCCGCCAGTTCGGCCAGGTGCTGCTGCAGCCCACCCGATGCGCCCGCGATGTGGGTGGTGGTGAAGTAGGTGTGCCAGCCGGTGCCATCGATGGCGGCCAGCAGCGCATCGGCGTCCGTGCGGTCGCTGCATTGCCACACGGCATAGAACTGCTCTGCGCTGCTGCGCGGCACGTCCGGATCCAGTGGGCCCATGGCCAGCGGCTTGATCCGCGCCGGATCGACATGCTGCATGCCCGCGCCGATGCGGGCGAAGAGCGCCCCCCGCGATACCGGGTCCAGCGCGGTCCAGGCGGGTGTGGCGGTGTAGAGCTCGATCAGCATGTACGACATGGCATTCCTTGGGTCAGAGCGAGCGCAGGGCGCGCTTGCGGATGTAGCTGTTGGCCGGATCCTCGGCATGGCGCTGCTGCCATTGGCTGCACAGCGCGCGGACCCAGTCGGGCTGGCTCTTGCCGGCATCGTTCAACCAGTTTCCGACCGAATCCTGGACGTAGCGCGCTTCATCGCAGCACAGCGCGTCCAGCAGGGCCTGTGCATGGTGGGGTTCCTGCTTGAACAGCGCGATATGCGCGGCCCATACACCGCGCGGGCGCAGTGCCTCGCAGGCGAAGCGACGCACGTTCGGTGACGCGTCGTGGGCCCAGGCCTGCAGGTGCGCGAGCACCCGCAACGGCTCGGCGGCAATGTGCGGACGCAGCGCCAGCCAGGCCCATTCGCGCACGCCGAAATGGGGGTCGTCGGCCAAGGCGCGCATCGCATCGAGTTTGTGTTCCAGGGCGAGTCGTGGATCGCTGCCGATGAGGTAGCAGGCCCAGCCGCGCACCGTGTCGCTGGCGTGCGCCGACCAGGGCGACGGGTCACCCAGCGCATGGGCGCGCAGCAGCGTGGCGGCACCCTGCATGCGCAGGGTGATGCCGCTGTTGGCGGCCTTGCGCATGTTGCTGATGGCCGCCGCCGGCAGGGACGGCGCCACGCTGGCCAGCAGCCGGGCGAAATCGACCGCGAGGATCTCGGCCAGATGGGTCGCTTCGGCCTCGCCCCCATCGAGTTGACCGCGGCGTTCGCGCGTCAGTGCCTGTTTCTTCATGCTGCCCTCCCCGCATCGGTGCGCGCCCAGATGCGGCACAGCATGTCACTGAGCAGGGTGCGCTCTGCCTCATTGAGGTCGGCGAACAGGTCGCGTATCCACTGGGTGTGCTGGTCGAACAGAGTGAGTGCCAAGGCCTCGCCGGCCGTGGTCAGGCTCACGTTGATGCGGCGCTTGTCGTCCGGATCGGCATGCCGCTCCAGCAGCCCGTCGCGCTCCAGCCCATCCAGCAGGCCAGTGACGGTGGCGCGGGTGACCCCGGCGCGTTCGGCGAGCTGGTGCGGCGACAGCGGCGCCTCGGCGCCTTGCAGCAGGAAGAGCAGAACGAATCGGCCTTCGCTCAGCCCCAACGGGGCCAGCCGCTGCGCGCAGTCCTGGTCAATCGCACTGGCCAGTGACAGTAGCTGAAAGCACTGCGCCAGGCCGTCGGGCTCCGGCTGGCCGCGGCGCTGCATCTCGGCCAGGAATGCCTGATGCTTCAGGGCCAGCATGGGGGTTCCGCGCAAATGATTAGGCGCCTAATCATAGCCCGGATTGTGCAGGGTGTGGATCCTGCCTTGGTGACCCGCCTACGCGGGTGCCCGCCGGACAGGAGGCAGGGATGGCAGGCAGATGCGGGCCACCAGGCCACCGCCCTCGCGCGCCAGCAACTGCAGCTCGCCGCCATGCTGGTGGGCCGCGCCCTGCGCCACGGCCAGGCCCAGGCCAATGCCGCCGGTGCTGCGATTGCGTGACCCTTCATGGCGCTGGAATGGTTGCAGCAGGCGGGCCTTGTCGGCGTCGGCGATGCCGGGACCGCGGTCGGCCACCTCCAGCAGGATCACGCCATCGCCCCTGTCCAAGCGCACCTCGGCTGCGCCGGCATAGCGGAGGGCGTTGTCGATGAGGTTGTCCACCGCGCGCCGCAGCTGCAGCGCATCGACGGCCAGGGTGACCGGGTCGGCATGCGTGAGCCGTACGTCCGCGCCACGTGCCTGCGCATGCTGGGCGCATTCCTCCAGCAGCAGGTGCAGCGCGGTGGGGTGGCGCTGCGCGGCATGCAGTTCGCCGCGTGCATAGTCGAGCACCTGGTCGATCATGCTGGTCATGCGCGCGATGTCGGCCACCATGCGCTCGGCCTGGGCCGGCGGTGCGCTGTCGGCGCGCAGGCGCAGGCCGGTAAGGGGCGTGCGCAGGTCGTGGGCGACCGCGGCCAGCATGCGGGTCACCTCATGGGCCTGGTCGCGCAGGCGTTCGCGCGCGGCGTTCATCGCCTCGGCCATGACCTGCACTTCGCGCGGCCCCTCCACCGGCAGGCGCGCGGTGGACTGCAGCGACAGGTCCGCGCTGGCATCGGCCAGGCGGCGCAGCGGTCCGGTCACCCGCAGCGCCAGCCAGGCCGCCAGCGGCGCCAGCAGTACCGCGCCAGCCAACAAGGCCAGCAGCACCTGGCGTCGCCATTGCAGCAGCGCGCTGTAGTCGGCGCCGACCACGGTCCACTGGCCATCGGGCCGCTGCACCGCCAGCTCGAACGCCGGCCACAACAGGCCGGGCAACAGCAATGCCTCTTCCACCGTGGCGCGCTGCTCGGGGCCACTGGCCAGCAGCTGCCCCTGCTTGATCACCTGTACCTGCACGGCAGTGGGGTCGGTGCTGCGCTGCCAGACCGTGCGCACCCGCGCGCGCGGCACGCCCAGGCGGGCCGCCACCACGCTGCTCATCCAGTCGTTGTCGCTGCCCGCCGGCGGCTGCGCCTGCCGCCAGCGGCGCAGGCCCAGGTCGGCGGCCGCGCGCTCGCCGGCCATCACCTGGAGCGCCTGGTGCAGGTTCATCTGCGGCGCGGCCGGGCTGGGCAGCGCCCACACCACGGCGAAGCTGACCGCCTGCGCGACCAGCAGCGTGGCCAGGGTCAGCAGGGCCACCCAGGTGGCGGTACGCCAGGGGCGGCTCATCGGCGGGTAACCGGGGCTGCGAAGCGATAGCCCTCCCCGCGCAGGGTCTGCACCAACGCGTCGCCGCCCGTGGCTGCCTGGGCGAGCTTGCGGCGCAGGCGGCTGACCGCCAGGTCGACGGCGCGATCGAACGGTTCGCTGTCCTCGCCACGGGTGAGCCGCAGCAGCTGCTCGCGGCTGAGCACGCGGCCGGCGCGTTCGGCCAACACGCGCAGCAGCGCGAACTCGCCGCGGGTGAGGGCGATCTCATTGGCCTGCGGCGTCAGCAGGCGATGCTGCTCCACCTGCAGTTGCCAGCCCTCGAAGTGCAGCGTGGTGGAAGGCGCGACCGCCTCCCCCTTGTGCGCGCGGCGCAGCAGCGCGCGTACGCGGGCCAACAGCTCGCGCGGGTCGAATGGCTTGGCCAGGTAGTCGTCGGCACCCATCTCCAACCCGATCACGCGGTCGGGAGTGGTGCCCATCGCGCTGAGCATCAGGATCGGGATGCCGCTGGCCTGCAATCGTCGGCAGACCGACAGGCCGTCTTCGCCGGGCATCATCCAGTCGAGCACGATGAGGGCGGTACGCTGCTGGGCCAGCAGTGCATCGAGCATGGCCGCATCGGCCGCCACCCGCACCTGGTAGCCGTGCTGGCGCAGGCAGTCGGCGATGGCGTCGCGGATACTGGCGTCGTCATCCACCACCACGATGTCGGTTGCTGCGGGCATGCGCCGATTATGGCGTGGGTTTGTATCGGGACTGTATCGGCGCGCTTGCCGCGCCGACATCGTGCCGATACCGCCAGCGGTTGTACTGGCCTTCCCTAACGGAGACCGTCCCATGCGCATCACGCCCCTGCTCGCCCTGGCCTGCCTGGCCTGCCTGGCCACCCTGCCCGCGCATGCTGCGCCTGCCACCCATGAGATCCCGATGTGGATGCAGGGTGGCCACCCCACCGTGGCGGTGCAATTGGGTGACCGGGTGGAGCCACTGCACTTTGTGATCGACAGTGCGGCCGGGGCCACGGTGATGGACCAGGCCACGGCGCGGCGACTGGGGCTGGATGACCCGGACGCGGCCGGCGTCGAGGTGGAAGGCGCGACCGACCGCAGCGCGGTGCTGCGCCGGACCCGCAGCACCCGCTGGCAGGTGGGCACGCTGTCGTTCGAGGCCGCGACCATGCAGACCGACCTGAGCCGGTTGGGCAAGGACGGGCGGCGCATCGACGGCATCCTCGGCAACGATGTCACCGACCGCTTCGATACCACCTTCGACATCGCCGGCCAGCGCGTGCTGCTGCAGCCGCCGGGCCGGATGCCGGCCGACCCCGGCTGCGTCCCCAATGCCGTGCCGGTCCGCGACGCGAGCATGCAGCGGTTCGGCTTCATCCCGGTCCAGCTGGGCGCGCCGGCGGTGGACGCCATCGCGGTGGTAGACACCGGCGCGGCGCAGACCGTGCTCAACAGCGCCGCAGCCAGTGCGCTGGGCCTGCGCACCGATGGCAGCGATGCGCGGGTGCGGGTGCGCGAAAAGGGCACCCGCGGGCTGGGCGACCGCGTGGTGGAGACCTGGCTGGCCACGCTGCCGGGCCTGCGCATGGGCCGTTGGCAGCACCCCGCGCTGGAGGTGCGGATAAGCGAACTGCCGGTGTTCGCCTCGCTGGGATTGAAGGAACGACCGGCACTGATCCTGGGGGCCGATGCGATGGCCGATACGCGGGTGCAGGTGGGTAGCGGCGCAGCCTGGATCTGCCTGCGGCGCGGCTGAGTGGGCCAGGCCGGTGGTCACGATGACCGCCGGCACTGTGTCGGCGAGGCCGCCGCGGTAGCATGCGCCACACCGCCCGCTGGAGTGCCGTGCATGCGCCTGTTCGCCGTGTTGCTCGCCGTGATGGCACCCGTGACCGCCCTCGCTGCGGCGCCCCCTGCCCCGCCACCGATGGCCGACGCCGCTGCGGTGGAGGCGGAAATGGCGCGCTTGATGCGCGCCACCGGGGCGCAGGGATGGGCCGTGGCGGTGGTCGACCAGGGCAAGGTGGTGCAGGTGCACGCGGCCGGCAAACGCAACGCCGCCGGCGACCCGTTGACGACCGACACGGTGATGTACGGCGCGTCGCTGACCAAGATGGCCTTCGCCTACATGGTGATGCAGCTGGTGGACGAGGGGGTGCTGGACCTGGACCGGCCGATCGGCGAGTACCTGGCGCGCCCCTTGCCGGACTACCCGGCAGAGAAGCAGTACGCGCCCTGGCCCGACCTGAAGGACGACCCGCGCTGGCGGCGCCTGACCGCGCGGATGCTGCTCAGCCATCGCAGCGGGTTTGCCAATTTCGCGTTCCTGGAGCCGGAGGGAAAACTGCGCCTGCACTTCGATCCAGGCACGCGCTATGCCTACTCCGGCGAAGGCCTGATCCTGCTGCAGTTCGTGCTGGAGCGCGGGTTGGGCCTGGAGGTGGGCGCGGAGATGCAACGGCGGGTATTCGACCGCTTCGGCATGACCCGCACCAGCATGACCTGGCGCGCTGACTTCGCCGGCAACCTGGCCGACGGCTGGACCCAGGACGGCAGCACCGAACCGCACGACGAACGCAGCCGGGTGCGTGCCGCGGGCTCGATGGATACCACCATCGCCGACATGGCCCGTTTCGCAGCCGGCTACATGCGCGGCGAGGGACTGTCGGCAGCGGGACGTGCCGAGCTGGTCCGCGCACAGTGGCCGATCACCACGGCCAGCCAGTTCCCGACCCTGCAGGACGAGCTGGCGCCCGCGCAACGGCGCCGCGACCTCGCCGCCGGGCTGGGCGTGGTGGTGTTCCAGGGGCCGCAGGGGCGCGGGTTCTACAAGGGCGGCCACGACGATGCAGTGGGCAACACGCTGGTATGCGTGGCACGGCGCCAACGGTGCGTGGTGGTGCTGGGCAACGACGTGCGCGCCGAAGCGGCGTTCCCGGCGCTGGTGCGGTTCGTTCTGGGCGAAACCGGCGTTCCGTGGACGTGGGAGTACGGGGGCAAGGCGTTCGTGGAGTGACGCAGGCAACGTAGCGGCTCACCAGCGCACCTGTGCCGGCAGTGGTCCCGCATGCGACGGAAACAGCGGCAGCACGTACTCGGTCAGTTCCTGCAGCACCTCGGCGGCCGGCCGTTGCGAGAACTGGATACCGAGCGCGGCGTGGTTGACCCCGGCCTGCTGACACTTCCCAAGCAGATCGATCAGCCCGTTGCGGCCGGTCTTCAACGCCAGCGGACGGCTGGCGGTGGTACTGGATCAGCCATGGCCGACGCGGTTTGCGTACTACGCCGTCACCCTGCCCGGCGCCGAGGAGAACCCGGCCATCGCGTCGTTCCTGCGTTGGCTGCAGGAAGAAGTCGAGGCGCCGACCAGCGCGTTGTGAGCCCGCAGTGCGCGCACAAAAAAACCCCGCCTTCCGGCGGGGTTTTTTCTACTGCCTTGGCGGATGGTGGTACCGACCAACGGTTGGTACCGACCGCTCCGATGTGTGCCGACCGATGGCCGGCCTCTCCATCAGAAGTCCATGCCGCCCATGCCGCCCATGCCACCCATGCCGCCGCCCGCTGCGCCAGCGCCGTCATCCTTCTTCGGGGCTTCGGCAACCATGGCTTCGGTGGTGATCATCAGGCCGGCGATCGAGGCCGCGTTCTGCAGTGCCGAACGGGTCACCTTGGTCGGGTCCAGGATGCCGAATTCCAGCATGTCGCCGAACTCGCCGGTGGCGGCGTTGTAGCCGAAGCTGCCGGTGCCTTCCTTGACCTTGTTGACGATCACGGACGGCTCTTCGCCAGCGTTGGCCACGATTTCGCGCAGCGGGGCTTCCATCGCGCGCAGGGCGATCTGGATGCCGTGGTTCTGGTCTTCGTTGGCACCCTTCAGGCCGCTCAGCGCGGTGACCGCACGGACCAGGGCAACGCCGCCGCCCGGGACCACACCTTC
>Ga0213821_1001051_pt1 | contig 14017 bp, 12 predicted proteins | sample MC6MC0909MG_FD_179894 | JGI IMG/M metagenome (GOLD analysis project Ga0213821, IMG submission 179894) | Enriched soil aggregate microbial communities from Iowa State University, Ames, United States - MC6-MC0909-MG | ecosystem: Environmental > Terrestrial > Soil > Unclassified | place: USA: Iowa...
AATTGACGCACTAGACCATGCACCTCTAGGGTGTTTAGCATACTGATCAACTGCCACCTGCTCAGATTGAATTGTTGTTAAATCACTATTATCCTTAGTAAGTACTGTGCGAATCGTATATTCTGGCTTTCCACCATTAACCGCTTGAATATCTAAATCATGTAAAAAGCCAATAATATAATCATAGTTTAGTTCATATGTTTCGATGACCTTTGTTTCACCTGGTGCAATGACAATACCACTGCTGTCCGATTTTTGAAGCTTGTTATTTAAAACAGCATCCGCAATCGTCAAGCCAAGATCATGACCTACCCAGCTATTACCTGTTTTTTGGTTAATGCCTTTCGAGTCAGTGACTTTAATGCTTTCTGTCGTAGACTTGTTTTGAACGGTAATCCCAAGATTGACATCTGTACCTAATGTGTTGTAATGCCAGCCAAAGATACGATGCTTATTTGTTGCCGCTGTTGGTTTCACATCATATTGGGCAAGTGTCGCATTGTTCAGTGGCACAAGCTTACGTGTTAACGTTTCTGGATTATCACTAATAAATAAATCACGATCTCCTTCTACACGAGCAGAAGGAACAGCTTCTGGATAGGAAGTAGAACCAAATGATTTATCTAGGAAGGGGCTTGTGAACATATAACGGTAAACATAAATATACATTTCTTTTTTCTCTGTGATATAGCGTAAATTTCCGCCTAATGCATCCACAAGAAACTTGGTAGGAATATACATTTTGCCTTTTTGTATAAATGGCTTTTCGATCATTGTCACTGCTTCATTGTTAACCAAAGCCTGATTGCTGTTATCATTAAAAATAAAGCTCATCCCACCAATTAACAATTCAAAGGAACCATCAGGTTGCCAAGTACCAGATGAATCATCTAAATAATCATAAATATAGCTAGCAGGTAAATAGGTTCTTCCATCTTTTGAAACAATCGGATCTTTCATGACAATACGTTTGTTATTGATATGTAAGATATATGGATCTTCCTGCGGTGGTGCTGTTGTTTCATCTGATAATGTAATATCTACCGATTGGGTAGCCTCATCCCAATTAACAATACCATCAAAGTTTTCGCTGACGAAACGTAATGGCATATAAGTACGATCCTTATACATAAATGGCGCAACATCCATTGCAACCTCTTCTCCGTCTATTAAAGCAGTCATCGAATCGATCGTTAAATCAACCATCTTACCATTGCGAATCGCCGATGCAGTCAATGTTTCCTTATCCCAATCCACACTTGCGCCAACCGCTTCATATAATGCACGCATTGGTAATAATAAGAAATCCGATTTATTTAAAATAGGATCATTGACTTGAATCGTCTCTCCATTAATCGTAATCGAAACATTGTTTTTTATCTGAATTCCATTGTTACTAGTCGCTAATGCAGACGCTTGTCCTGGCAAAATCGTAGCCAACGCAACTGCTGATACAATACATGTAGTCCTAAGTTTCTTAAACATCTTAATCTCCTTTTTCCTCTTACAATAGTCTTTATCATCTTAACACGAAAAACCCCTAAAATGTGGGATTTATATCGAAAAGAGTAGAATTCGGTACTAGAGTGCTAGCCTTTCTCCTTCGAAAGCTTCATATAATGAAAAGAGTTTTTCCAATTTGCACGATCATTTTCTATAAAACTCTTTTGGTTCTAGGCATGAATTGTTTATTTTTTATAAGTACCCCAAACTTTTCTTTAAAGTAGACTTATTATCGAATAAAAAAGTTACAAAACTGTTAAACACTTTTTGAAAAAGTTAATTTCTTAGATGACATAATGTGACAGGCTTTTCTTCATCATTTATACTGAATCTTAAGATTGGAGGATTTACAGTATGGATAATATTACTTTACATATTTTAGAAGGAATATATAATCATGAAGAACCTAAATTTTACGATTTTGATATAGATAAAGATACGTTTGGAGAAATAGTGGAAGCAATGCAACATGAAGGTCTTATTTCTGGAGCAAAAATTTCTCGTGTGGGGTTAGAGAATAGAATAGCAGTAGTTGCTCTTCAAGATGTTAAGATTGAATTAAAGGGGCAAAATTACTTGAACAATAGTAAGAAAATCTCATCTTTATAATGCTTTAAATTGATATTTACAGAAGAACTATATATCACATGGGTTACTTTTTGCTCGTATAATTTTTAAATATAAATAACAAATAGCGTCTCTAAGTATAAAAGAGACGCTATTTATAGTAAAAAGAGTTTTAAATAGCAGTTAAAATAACATCAATAACTTTTTGCTGCTCTTCAATAGTCATTTTAGTATCTGATGGTAAACAAATTCCATTAGCAAATAATTCTTCACTTACAATTTGATCTTCACTATGAGGGTAGAATTCAGATTCAGCAAATAATGGTTGCATATGTAACGGTTTCCACACAGGGCGCGCTTCAATATTTGCTTCAGCAAGTAAATCAATTAATTCATAGGGCGTTATTTTGACTTTCTCAGTATTCAATGTCATTGTTGATAACCAGCGATTAGAAAAGGTACCTTCTAGTTCTGGCATCATCGTAATGCCATCAATACTAGAGAAAGCCTTTTCATAGCGGCTAAATATTTCACGTTTTTGCGTAATACGCTGATCTAACACTTCAAGCTGTCCACGACCTATTCCTGCTACAACATTACTCATTCTGTAGTTATAGCCAACAACACTGTGTTGATAATGTTTGGCTGCATCACGTGCTTGGGTTGCTAAAAAACGTGAATGCGTTATCAAATGTTCATCTTCTGAGACAAGCATACCACCGCCAGAAGTAGTAATGATTTTATTCCCATTAAAAGAATATATACCTAATTTACCAAATGTACCACTATACTTTCCTTTATATAAAGAACCCAATGATTCTGCTGCATCTTCTATAATTGGAACATCATATTCGTTACATATTGCCATTAACTCGTCCATACGTGCACTTTGGCCATATAAATTTACGATAATCACAGCTTTAGGCAATGTATCATTTTCTTTTGCTTTACTTAATGCTCGTCCAAGTGCCTGTGGCGACATATTCCATGTAGATTCCTCTGAGTCGATAAAGACTGGTGTCGCACCTAAATAAAGAATTGGATTGGCACTAGCGATAAACGTAAGAGTTGAACAAAATACTGTATCACCAGCTTGAACACCCAATATATCTAACGCAAGGTGTATTGCCCCTGTGCCTGAGCTAGTTGCGGAAGCTGCTTTTGCATTTACATATGTAGCTAATTCTTTCTCAAAACCATCGACATTTGCTCCAAGAGGTGCGATCCAATTAGTATCAAATGCCTCTTGAATATACTTTTGCTCAGTTCCACCCATATGTGGAGAAGAAAGTAGTATACGATTATTCACTAAAAATCCTTCTTTCTTTTATTAACTTTGCAGGCACTCCAACTGCTGTTACATAATCAGGGATATCGTTAATAACAGCACTTCCTGCACCAATTGTAGTCCATTTACCAATTTGTATTGATGGATTAACAGAAGAACGTGCTCCTATTTGTGTACCCTCATCTACCGAAACCCCACCCGTTAATACTGCACCTGGAGATATATGTGCAAAATCATGGACAATACAATCATGTTCAATAATGCAACTTGTATTTAAAATAACGTGATTTCCGACTATACAATCTGCATTAATTACTACATTAGGCATAACTACTGTACCATTAGCAATGGTAGAAGATGAGCTAACAATAGCACTTGGATGAACTACAGTACCGTAACATGCTGATGTTAACTGTAATCGTTCTACAATTTTTTTTCTAATCTGATTATGGCCAATGGAAATAACGACTTTTGTTTCTTCATCAAGTATATTTTCAACTGCAGAAATTGGTCCTTTTGTATAGATATCTTCTTGAAAGATCGATTGATATTTATCATCTAATTTTGCTATAACTTGATGACCATTTGCACGAATGCAGTCCTCTATAACTTTCCCATGACCGCTATCTCCTATTAAAATATACTTCACTTTTTACATGCCTCCCATTATTTAGAACCAGTAAATTTCTCCATTGTCGCTTGACCTTCTTGTGAAATACCTTCGCTAATAAATACTTTTTTAATAGTCAATAATAAAATTTTTATATCCAACCAAAAAGATTGATTATCTACATACCATACATCATACTCAAATTTTTGCTCCCATGAAATCGCATTGCGACCATTTACTTGTGCCCATCCTGTAATTCCAGGTCGTACTTCATGACGTCGCGCTTGTCTTTTGTTATATAAAGGTAAGTATTCAACTAATAACGGGCGTGGACCAACAAAACTCATATCTCCCTTTAACACATTCCATAATTGTGGAAGTTCATCTAAGCTTACCTTTCTTATGAATTGACCAAATGAAGTTAACCGCTGTGCATCCGGCAATAGCTCACCGTTTGCATCTAGCTCATCTGTCATTGTACGGAATTTATAGACATAAAACACTTTGCCATTTAAACCTGGACGGGGTTGTGTGAATATAGCTGGGGAGCCTAATTTAAAACGTATGCAAAAAGTAACAATAAGAATAATTGGACTTAAAAATATTAATAGTAATAAACTAAATAAACAGTCTATTATTCTCTTAATCATTATACTTTGCTCCTATACTCTGTTAACTTAATTATTTTTCAATAGTTCTTCCATTCTTTTCTCTAATTCCAAAGAAAGCTTTTCCCAAGAATGATACTGTTCTAAGTAAACTTTTCCTTTTTGCCCCATGTTATAGAGTTCATTTGCATCCATATTTTCAAAAAAGTGAACTAATTCATCTTCAAAGTTTTCTCTAATCACTACCCCACCACCAGATAAATCAACAGGTGTGCCTTCTAAATCGCATAAAAGTATTACTGGCAATGCTGTTCCCATGTAATCAAATAATTTATTTGGACTTATTCCCCATTTAAATACAGGGGAATTAACAAGTGGCAATAAACCTATATGGGCTTTCTGCAAAATTAATGGTATTAGCTCTTTTTTTACAGGGTCCATCATTGTAACATTACTAATATTTTCTTCTTCTACTCTCTGCATTAATCTTTTCTTTTCTGGTCCGTTACCAATTAATACAAAATGAATATTTTCATTTTTAGTCTTAATTTTTTTTGCACTATTTAATATAGTATCTAAATTATTTGCTTGACCGTGTGCACCAGTATATATTGCAATCTTCTTTTGTTTTAACTTCTCAAATTCTTCAATAATATTATTAGGTAGCTCTAGTGTATTGTCTAACCTTCCAAGTTCATAGCCATTGGGTATGTATAGAACCTTATTTTTACTAACACCTTTTGATTCTACATAGCCAATTGCTTTATCAAATAATACAATAATCAATTGGGATTTATTGAACAAAAATTTCTCTACTCTACCTAATATGCTTATTATCGGATTTTTATTAGACATTTTTCCCAAGTCTATTAATGTCTGTGGCCAAAGATCTCTTTCTTCAAAAATAAATATACTTTTTTTCACTTTTGCTACTTGGTAACCGGCAAGTGCAGCCAATGGATGTACTAATGAGCCAATAATTACATCAGGATTTTCTTGTTTCATTTTTGAGATTTTTAAAACTTTAAAATAGTAACTCATCATATTAAAAACTCTTCTATGATTATTACGTGAGTATGGGACTGTCTTAATCCAAATAAATTTCACGCCTTCACTTATCATCTCTTTATATTTAACTTGTTCATTCGCTAAATGTTCTTCTTTTAACATTTGATGATTAAATGACGAGGCAAATATAGTCACCTGATGTCCACGTTTAATTAATTGTTTAGCTAAATCAAAATGCCTTGTCCCGCCACTCGAATTAGGTCCCACTGCGTAGTGATTAAAAATCCATATATTCATACTTTCACCTATTGATTTTTTAATAATTGATTTTCATCAACGTTTTTATATTTCCTTGCTGGGCTACCCATTACTAAGCTTTCACTTTCCACATCTTTTGAAACTAGGCTTCCAGCAGCAACTGCACCTTCTTCATGAATAACTTTTCCTGGAAGAATAATAGAATTAGCTCCAATTCTTCCTCCCTTTTTCACAGTAACACCCTTAAATTTATCAAATCTTTCCTTGCCACGTGCCATATAGTTATCATTTGTTGTAACTACGCACGGTGCAATAAATACATAATCTTCCAATTTCGAATAAGCCGTTATATAACAATTTGTCTCTAGTTTACAATAGCTGCCTACTGTACAGTCATTTTCAATAGCAACACCACGACCTACAATTGTTTTTTCTCCAATTGTTACTCGCTCGCGTACTGTTGCTAAATCAGCAATAAATACGTCCTCTGCTATTGTTGCATTTGCATATATAATAGCCGATGTACCTACTGTTACACCATTACCAATTTGTGTGGGTGGTAGCTTATTAACCTCAGGTAATATAGACGCCTTTGCACGAGTTGGCTGTTTACCAATTACTGCATTATCTTGAATAATAACATTATTTCCAATGATTGTACCTTCATAAATCACAACATTATTTCCAATAATAATATTTTCACCAAATTTTACATTCTCTCCTATAATTATGTTCTGTCCATTTTTAAACATATGCGTCACTCCTTTACAAAAAGCCAGTCTATCATAGACTGGCTTTTTATTATTTTAACATTTCTTTTAAAATATTTGTTATCTTAACTGCTGCATCTCCACTACCATATAAATTATTAATTGGTAGTCCTTCTTGAATATAATTTAATACTTCTGCTAAATCCTCATTCAATGGGTCTACTAGTTGATTCCAGCCATATTCAACAGTTTCGATCCATTCCGTTTGAAGCCTTAATGTCACACATGGCACTTTCATAAAGTATGCTTCTTTTTGTACACCACCTGAATCAGTTATAATTGCCTTCGCATTTTTTTCAAGTAGAAGCATTTCTAAATATGAAACTGGCTCGACTATATGAATATTGGTAGAATCAGTCAATAAAGATGCTAAGCCATACTCTTTTATTTTATTCTTAGTACGTGGGTGTAGAGGTAAATATACTTTTTCCTCCACTTTACTGAAAGCTTTCAAGATGGCTGTTAGTTGTTCTTTGGTGTCTGTATTTTCTGCACGATGAATTGTTCCTAAATAATATTGTTTAGATACTAAATCAAAATTTTGTAAGTTAAATCTCCGTTCAGCTAATTCCATATTATAAATAACAGCATCATACATTACATCACCAACAGTATAAACCCCCTCGGTGATACCTTCTTTTTGAAGATTTCTTACTGCTGTTTCAGTTGGTGTAAATAAAAGCGTTGATACATGGTCAGTCATGACACGATTCAATTCTTCAGGCATTAATTTATTATAACTTCGGAGTCCTGCTTCAATATGGATAAGTGGAATATGACGTTTACTAGCTATAATCGCACCAGCTAAAGTTGAATTGGTATCACCGTATACTATAATCGCATCTGGCTGTTCTTTATCAACTATCTCTTCAAGTGCGATTAACATTTTTCCTGTTTGTCGACCATGTGAATCTGAACCAATTCCTAAATCATAATCAGGCTTTGGAATATTTAATTCATCGAAAAAAACACCAGCCATATTATAATCATAATGTTGCCCAGTATTAACTAAAATCTCTTGAAAAGACTCACGTAAAATACGTGAAACAGCCGCTATTTTAACAAGTTGTGGTCTTGTACCTGCTATTGTCAATATTTTTTTCATGCATAGAACTCCACAATTTTAGAAATAATATAATCTTGCTGTTCCTTTTTCAACTCTGGGAACATTGGTAAAGATAGGGCTTCCTTTGTTGCTTGTTCAGTTATTGGTAAATCCCCTTCTTTATATCCTAAATAAGAAAATACAGGCTGTAAATGTAATGGTACAGGATAGTAAATCATTGTAGCAATACCTTGTTCTTTTAAATATGCTTGTAGCTCATCACGACGCTCTACACGTAAAGTGTATTGATGATAGACATGGTAGAAACCTTTTGCTTCTACGGGGGTTGTTACATACTTTCCAACCTTCGCTTGAAGTTGTTCTGTATAATAAGTTGCATGTACTCTTCTTTGCTCCGTCCACTTTGACAGATGAGGTAGCTTAACGTTCAAAATAGCTGCTTGCAGTTCATCTAAACGGCTATTATAACCTAAAACTTGATGATAGTATTTTGGTTTACTGCCGTGAACGCGAATAATGCGTGCATTTTCAGCTAGCTCAGCATTATTTGTTACAAGCATTCCTGCATCTCCATATGCACCTAGGTTTTTCGTTGGGAAAAAACTATATGTGGCTGCTGTTCCTAATTCACCAACAGAATTTCCGTTTTGTTTTGCACCAATTGCTTGTGCAGCATCTTCAATTAACACTAAATTATGCTTATTTGCAATTTCACGCAGGCTTTCCATGTCAGCCATTTGCCCATACAAATGAACAGCTATTATCGCTTTTGTTTTTTTCGTGATTGCTTTTTCAATTTTGTGCGGATCAATATTAAATGTTATAGGATCAATATCTACATAAACAGGCTTGGCATTCGCACGTGCAATAGCTCCTCCTGTAGCAAAGAAAGTAAAAGCAGTCGTGATAACTTCATCTCCTTCTCCAACACCTGCTGATTGTAGTGCAATATGTATTGCGTCAGAGCCATTTGCCACACCAATACCATGTGCTACATTACTTAGTTTTGCAACATCATCCTCTAATTGCTTTACATTAACTCCTAAAATAAACTGAGAAGATGACATGACCTTATCAAGTTCAGTTAGCACGTCTTCTTTAATTGTTTGATATTGCTCTGCTAAATCTAACATTGGGATTTTCATATTTATATTCCTCCGATTCTTTTAATAATAGTTCCCGAGAAAGAAGTAATTTTATTTATATAGTCCATTATAATAAGCATTAGGTTTCTTTTAATAAGGGATTTCTTTCGTTTTTTTATCCAAATAATTTTTCATAGATTTCTAAATCGATTGGAAACTGCATGAGATATTTTGATACCCTTCACGTATCCTTCCTGAATTCAGGAAATTGTACCATCCAACCTTATAATACTTGCTAATGAATACAGTCAATATGCAAAGCTAAAATACCGACTTAGAGCATAGTAATAATGTAATTTATTTAAAATCCTTTTTCATTATTTAGTTAATAACGTTGAGAAAATCTAAAAAAGACTATCTATTTTACCAAGCTAATTTAATTTTTCTTTATTATTAAATAGCCCAGCATCATAAATATCCCCTTCATCCTATAATGCATCTCGTAAATATTTTTTAAATACTTCATTCCAAAGTATACTTTCGTTTCTATAAACAAAAGGAACACCATTTTCAAAAACTGAAAGGAATTCCTCACTAATCTCTACTCTATTCTTTTTGTCTTTTATAGAACAACCAAAGAGGAAAAGCAGGGCAATAAAAAGAAGTATTTTTACCACATTTTATCTATATCTCATTAAAATTCTTTATATACTTCTACTAATTTAACACTTTCAATCTCCCAATTATATTTTTGTTCAACGAACTTTCTTCCATTTTCACCCATTTCTTTAGCCCGTTCTTCATCTAAAAGTATGTGTATTACAGCTTGAGCGATTGCTTTTTTATCCAACGGATCTACTAAAACTCCGCAATTTGCCTCAGTAATGATAGAACGCCATAGTGGAAAATCGGAAGCAATTACCGGTATACCCGCAGCCATATATTCAAACATTTTAACTGGTAATGCGTCTATATAATTTATAATAGGGTGAAGTGTTACTAAACCTAATTTACTTGAGTTTAATAACTCTTTGATTTCCTCTCTGTTTAGAAAACCTTTATAATCTACATATTCCCAATTTTTCAAGGTTAATAATTCATCCTTTATTTTCCCATCAATTGGACCTGCTAATTTTAATTTTGTCTCCAATTTCTTATTTACTAAAGGTAGCATACCAACCATTTCAAAAATCCCTCTCACTGTTGTGATACCACCAACATAACAAATGTTGTCTTTTTCTACATGTGGGCTATGTTTAAAATTCATCTCTTTTAATGATGGGAAATTATTAATGACTACTGAATTTTTATTTATTTTTATAAATCTTTCTTTAATGTAGGGCGTTGCTGTAATAATAACATCAAATTTCTTTGCATTTTTATCTTCGTAATATTCAAAGAGCCTTGAAATTGAAGGACGAATACGTTTGGGTATCCAGTTTTTACTTAGAATTTGTCTAGGTACATCTTCATGCACGTCATAAATTACCTTTTTTCCTTTTCTCTTCAGCTTTAAACCTACTTTAATTAATTCGGGGTCATGAAAATGATAAATATCAGCATCAACTTCTAAAGCTTTCTGATAAACTTTTTTTACCGTTTTTATCATACGTAATAAGCGACTTCCGTTCTCGCTTTCAATTCCAACAATGTGTACTCCCTGCTCTATACCAGTAGGAGCGTCGGGCGCAATTAAGTACACTTCAAATCCACTATTCGCCAATGTACAACATTCTTTTACGAAAATTCTCGTGTCATTATACTTATGAACCGAGGTCAAATGGCAAACTTTCACAAAACATCTCTCCAATATTTTAAAGGTAACTTTTTGGCTATTTTATCGCTTTATTTATTTTGAAAAGCATTTTGTACAAAAGTGAGTCACCAGTACAATAATAATCACTGTGTTTCCCTATTCTTATAGATAATAATTGATTAAACTCGTCTATAGAAATTTCTAACTTATCAGCTATGATCTCTTTTTCTTTTTCTATTTCATTTGGATCATATAACGGCTTTTCTAATTCTGCAAGGGCTTCTTCACGTGTTATTTGATTTGATACAATCAAACTTGATAAATGTGCACGACGTTTATCTATATTAAACTTAGTTGGTAAATAGTATGCTTGCAGGAATTTTGTCCATACAGATTCGTAGTGTTTACCACCATAGTAACGCCACTCTGTATTGTCAATTAATTCTTTCATTGCTTTTTCTTTATTGTAGGGCATTAAATTAAGTGGTTTAACAATCTTCATTTTCTTTACATATGGATAGTAAATCTTCACTTTATATAAATCAATTATTGGGAAGTTTGTCTTTATTCCATCTCCATTTTTTTTATAGATATCACTTACATGCTTTCCATCCATCGCATTATACCCCCATGATCTCGGTAAGATGCTTTCCGTTTCCCAATTCGAACCATTTAATACATACTTTATATCATTTTCTACAGCATAGCTATATAACACTGTGAAAAAAGCATGGTCCTGTGGAATATCTTGGTTTGGAACTGCTGCTTTTAAAAATGCTAATTGCATTTTTTTCATATCTTCCCAATCAATCGTTACAATTTTTAGATCTACATTGGCATACTCACAAACCGTTTTAACATTATTTACAGAAATATCTGTATTCCAGCCACCATCTACATGTACAGCTAATAATCGTAAACCCCATTCTTTTGCCTTGTACACAATATATGAACTGTCTATCCCTCCGCTTAACCCTACAATAGCATCATATTTTTTATTCTTACCATTTTCTTTGATCTCTGAAAGAATAGCATTTAACTTTTGGCTACCGACTTCATTAGGAAACCAAATCTTCTTTCCTAATGCTTCTGCATTTCGACAATGATTACATACACCATTTTCATCAAATTTTATCTGTGAATCTGTTGTGTCCATCACACATTTTTTACACATTCTATATTCCACCAAAATTAATCACCTTTTTCACAAATTAAAATTATCTTCTTTTTTTATAAAAAACAGCAATATTATACCTATTAATAACCCACTTGTAATCATAGTTGTTTGTAATGCTGTATCAACAAGACCAAAGAAACCTATTATTACACAGCCTACAGTTAATACTAATGGTTTGTCTTTAGATATACTTTTTAAAATCCAAATTATAATACCTAAAATAATTGAAATTAACAAAATACCTATTAAACCAAATTGGACATATGAATCGGCAATAAAACTAGCATTCGCATTCGTATTTGGATTTCCATAATACTCACGCCCAATTAAATAATATACACCTAAATCATAATTATATGAAAAAACCCCCCTTAAAATAGAATTGGACAATTTCACTTTTTCTAAATCACTAAAATATTCAAAAGTGAAGTTAGTATTTTTTACAGGTACTAATAGCATCCTTCTTATAAATAAAGTAGCTGGCCATTCTGATAAATTAATTTTATACATTAAAAATGACATTGAAACCCCTAAATTAAATACTCCTAAATAAAAAATGTTAAAACTTTTTAAATATCTCAAAATAATATAGAGTATTATTAAAAGAAAAGGTGCAAACAAAATAATTTTATGTGCTGTAATCATAAAAATTAACAATTGGACGCCTAAAGTAAGTACAATCAAAAACTTTTTTTTATAGAATAAACCGTATGCTAATAAAAATAGAGAAAACACTTTTGTTTGCCAATTAAAAAGATAAGAAAGTATTCTTGGAATTTCAGAAGATCTCCTAATTTCATAAACATTATTAAGATTTAAGGCTTCAAAAGAAGGCATCCCCCCAAGTCCAATTAAACTAACCAACACAACTAACATAAACAGAGTAACCATTTTCACAAGTAGTTTTTGACTTATAATATCTACATCTATTATTTTTATAGCAGGGAAACGACTTATCATAATGGTAAAAATAAAACCAAGATTGACTATTATATAAAATAATGTGGGAGTATCCTCTACACCATAAAGTACTGAAGTTGGAACAATTATTAAAGTAATTAGAATTATAATAATTATATTCCCAATACTCTTTTCCTCATTGTTCAACCTAAAAAGCAAAAAAATCATTATAATTACAATTGTGCCAAAAATTATTTTATAAGTGTTGTAATCTGCAATAAAACCTTGATAAGAATACATTTCACTAACATAAAATATATATGAAATATCTAATAGTATCTTAAATAGAACTATTAAAATCGTTTCAATTATAATCATTTTCCTCATCCACTCTACTTCTACTTACTCCTTTTGCTAAGGAATAAGAAATTATTATAAAAGAAATATACTTAATACCTAATACGATTGAAAATAACACCAATGAGAACTCTACAGATTTAAAGTAAAAATTCCCAATTAAAAAAGCACCTATAGATAAGATAAAAACAACAATTTGAATTACTAAGTCTATTTTAATTTTTTTTGCAATAATAAACATATGTGATAATGGACTAGAGATAAATTGTAAATAAATTGCTGGAAGCAGTAGTCTCATGTAGCTCCCTGCAACCTCCCATTCCTGCCCAAAAACTAACCCAAATAATTCTTCGCCCCAAATAAATAAAATAGTAAATGGAATAATTGGAATAACAGCTAATGCTTTCAAAGTTTTAGTATATATTTCTTTACATTCGCCACGTTCTCTGTATAATTTACTGGCATTAGAAAGGAAAACATCTCCAATCGCTTTTCCCACAAGCGATAAAGGCATACTAATTGTTCTATTTGTCAATGAATAGTACCCTGCTGTTGCTGCACCAAAAAATTTAGTTAAGAAAAGATTCGGTGTTTGTGCTGAAAAAGACTCCATTGAATGTGTAATCATTGCATACTTAGGAAATTCATTATATTCTTTACTAACTTTCAGAATCAATTCTTTATCAATTTTTTCTTCTGTTATCTTTTGCTTGATACTTAGCTTACGATTTAAGTTTAATATAGATAAACATTGCCCTACTATATATCCCATTACTAACCCAAAGCTCCCAAATTTCAAAATTCCTAATCCGAGTTGCATAAAAACCATGCTAGATGCCTGATAAACTTTCGATTTTGCTAAATAATTAAATCGTTCCATTCGATTATTTATATATGTGAACGAATTAATTAAACCTGTTAAAAATAATCCTATAGGTAATAGCAATATCCATACCCCATCTTCTAGTGAAAATATTTGAATAATATTATTCTTAAAGATTAGTACAATAAGAGTTGCTATCCCTGTAACTACAAGGTTAATTTTTATTGTTAAAACATAAAGC
>Ga0213821_1001062_pt1 | contig 13906 bp, 6 predicted proteins | sample MC6MC0909MG_FD_179894 | JGI IMG/M metagenome (GOLD analysis project Ga0213821, IMG submission 179894) | Enriched soil aggregate microbial communities from Iowa State University, Ames, United States - MC6-MC0909-MG | ecosystem: Environmental > Terrestrial > Soil > Unclassified | place: USA: Iowa...
GTTGATCAGAGTGAATAAGAAAAGCGGTTCTGAGCAGTTTGCGGAACCAATGCGGGAGTAGCTCAGTTGGTAGAGCGCAACCTTGCCAAGGTTGAGGTCGCGAGTTCGAGACTCGTCTCCCGCTCCAGAATTTTTGTTCATGGACACCTTCTGTCCACGAACGATTGAAAAAAAGCCGAAAACTTCAAGTTTCGGCTTTTTTTTCGTCCAGCGATCAGAAGACCGCCTACGACATGCTGCGGTTTTGCGTTGCCCCGCGTTGGGTCTCTTGCACATTGGAGACCACCTTGAGCGGCACTTCACCGACGCCCAACGCGCGCTCGATCAGCAACTCGTCACCCCGGCTTGCAAGCATCTCCTGCAATTGACCGAACTCGCCGCACCACATAATTTCCACGTCCCTATCGCGCGACACGTCGCGCTCGGCATCCGTGGTGACGACCCGGACCTGCATCCGAGCGGCCTGCCCCCCCACCTCCACACCGTAACCAGGCACCGACGGTTTCCTGACCACCACGCGGCCATCGTTGGCCCATGCGGTTTCCATGCCATCGTGGACCTCATAGCCAAGTTTCGCCAGGCCGCCCAGAACCGCGCGGCGCCTGGCCTCTGCCGCCTGTTGCTGCTGGGCTTGCGCGACCAGCGCCTGTCCCGATTCAATCAAGACATCCATGGCAGCGATTGACGCGCCGACACCGAGCTGGCTGGCTCGCTCGGCAAAGGTCGCCGCTTCGGAAGCGGAATAGGCCCTTATCTCGGCACCCAGTTCTTGCAGCGTCTCGCGCGCTGCGCGTCGCTTGCGAGCCGTGTCGATCGCGCCGGCCAGGTCCAGAATCAGGCTGTCCATGAGGAGCCGGCCGCGCGCTTCATCCGCTTGCTGCTCCACCACCAGCAGTCGGGCGGCAAACTCGGCCGCCTCGACCTGCCCCAGGTGGACGGCGGCTTCACCGATGTGCCGATCCAGCCTTGTGATGGCCGGATCGCGGTCCAGCGCCGCGTTGGCTGCCTTCCAGGCCTGGACATCCATGTCAGTACCGGAGGAGGAACGCAGCCCTTGGGCCAGAACTTGCTGCGCCGCGCTGAGCGTCGCGGGAGAGGCGGGCGCCAACAAAGCAAAGGCATGGGCCAGCACGGCCTCGGCATTGTCCGGCGACTTGCCTGCACGCATCCGGGCCAGCGATTCTTTCAACTCGGCCGGAATCGCGACACCTTTCGCTTCGAGCGCGCGCAGCACCGTCGCCGCGCCATGGCGCGAGTGGCGCTGGCGTCTGGCCACCTGCTCCGCCCGATCGGCAGCCGCCTGCTGCCGCCTGGAAACATCGGCCTTCAGGAAGGCGATCTCGTCCGGCACCTGCTTCTGCAACTGCACCAGATCGTCGGTTTCCATCAGGGCCGCAAGCGACGCGCGGCGCCTCCGGGTCGCGGCAATCTCTTCGTCAGACAACATGCCGCAGCGCTGCCCCTCGGCAGCCCATGACGCAATGGCCTGGTCCAGCCGGTTCAACAAGCCATCGGCCATCGCCAGCATCTGCTCGCGCGTAACCAGCACTACAACTTTCGGACCACTCATGCCGCCACCTCCTGAGCCATGGCAAGTTCCACCGCTTCCTTCAAACGCGCCTTCTCGGCCTCGGGCTCCTGATACCAGGCTTGCGAAGAAACGCGGTGCAGTTTCGGGATCGCGCGGCCCAGCACCGAAGGACGCCAGATTTCCCGAGCCCTGGCACGCATCAACAGCGGATGGCGCGGCGCATCGCACTCGATGCCGATCGCATACAGCCCGGTTTCCGGATCGGCGATCGCAAAATCCAGGCCGAAGGCATCGCCCTCTTGAGCCGGCACCGCCGAAACACCCAGCGTATTCAGATACGCAAACACATCGGCCGCAAAACCATCGGCGGCGTCGACCTGACGCAATTTGGCGTGGGCCCGCTCGCTGCTCATTCTTCCCATCAATGCGCGCCCCGCAGCCAATTCGCCATTCGACAGGGCGCGGGCGTATTCCATATAACCCTGCAGATAGTCTCGCGGCGCGGATGGCCGGCGCTGCGTGGTCAGCATGTCGGAGATCTCGCGTATCGGCATGGACGTGACCAACACCACCTTCTGACGCGCTCGCGTCACCGCCACGTTCAGTCGCCGCTCGCCCCCCCGCTGTCCGAGCACGCCAAAAAGGCGCCGGAAGGTGCCCTGACCGTTGCGCCCGAAGGTGGTCGAGAACACGATGACGTCACGCTCATCACCTTGCACGTTCTCGACGTTCTTGACGAAGACGGCCATGTCCTCACCGCGGTCCACCCGCTCCAGCTCTTCGCGGTAGGCGTTCCTGAAAGCCTCGTCGGACTCGGCGCGCAGCTCCAGGCGCTCCTGAATCAGATCAGCCTGCTTGCGGTTGAAGGTGACGACGCCCAGCGAGGGACGCTGCCCGGCCCCCTGTTTCCAGACTTCGGCCAGGTAGTCCACCACGCGGTCCGCTTCCGCGCTGTTGGTCTGTTGTTCATACTGGCCGTCCACCTGAATCAACTCCAGCGGCCTGACTTCGCGCACCGTGGAATCCGGATGCCGTACCGGAACGCTCAGGTTGTTGTCGTAAAAGGCTGCGTTTGAATAGCCGATCAGTTCGCGATAGGCCGATCGATAGTGGATCTGCAAAGTCGAAACCGGCAAGGCACTGCGCGCCAATTGCAGCAGGTCCGGACAATCCTTGATCTCGCGCCGGTTCCAGGTGTCTTCGAACCGTTCACGCTCGTCCTCGGTCGCGGCTTCGTCCGGCAGCTCGCCGTCATAGACCTCGGCCTCGTCGCTTTCCACCCGGCCCGAAAAAAACGCCGTCGGCGGCATCTGCTTCTCATCGCCGCTGACAATCGACAGATTGCCCCGGAACAACGTCGGAATGGCATATTCCACCGGCATCTGCGAGGCTTCGTCATAGACGACCGTATCGAACAGGCCAGGCTTTAGCGGCAGCACACGGCTGGCCACGTCAGGGTTCATGAGCCACACGGGCCGAACAGCCATCAAGCCCAGGTCCGAGCCCAGCTCGATGAATTCGCGCAGACGCCGCGATCGGCGGCCTGTCAGGCGCGTCACGTCCTCCCAGGACCGCGCGGATCCGAGCCGGGATCGGTCTATTCCGTTGCGCAACACTTCGCGGTTGAGCTCGCGCATCCGCTGGTCGGCTTCGGCCAGGGATCGAATCTTGGACGCAGTCTCCGTCTGATCGAGCAGCAATTCCGGATTTTCCTGTTCCATGCGGCGCTTCCAGCCCAGCCTGGCTTCACGATTGATCAACCGCCGAACCGCAGCGTCCAGATCGCCCGGCTGCAGCGCAGCCAGCGCCTCCTCAGCGCCGCGCATGATCGCGAACACCGCCACTGCGTCGGGGCTGAGGTGACGCGCCCTGGCCCTGAATTGCTGATAGGCAGCGAGCGTGGGCAAGGCGTCGCCAATCCGGTTCAACGGCGCCAGATAGCTGACATTCTGCGCGATGGCCTTGCGGCAGGCCGCCACCAATTCAGGCGACAGCGATTCTTCAAGCGGCGCCAAGGCCGCAAGGCTGTGCAGGCGGACGTTATGCCGCACAAACGCCGCCTCGAAGCCGTCGAGCAGTTGCTCGACCGGTCCGCGGTCGCCAGTCATGACGGCTGACTCGAACTCGTCGCCGCGCGGCGCAACCGCGAGATGCTCCGCAAGCTCGCGTACCTCTTCAAGCTGGCGCAGACGCGTGAGGCAGGCGTCGGACAGCCCCAGCACTTCGGCCGGCGCGACCTCCACCAGCCCAAGCTCACGACTCATGCGGTTCAGCCGGGCGCGCAGCGGTCTCACGCCCTGCTCCAGCCGACTGGCAGCCAGAAGCTTGCGCAAGCCGTCATCGTCCTGGACCGCACCGGCCGACTTGATGAAAGCCATCAAATTGGCACGACGCACATAGGCAAATGGATTCAGACGGGTCCAGAAGCTGGGCGGACGCGTCGCCAGCGCCGCCTTGGCCTCCAGGCGATCCAGTTCCTGATCGTTCAGACCTGCGACGGCGGGTGACAGCACGGGGTCGTGATCGGCGATTCCACGTGCCAGCAGCTCGCGGTGCAGTTCGGCCAAGGCCGCACACAGGCGCTGCCCCTCGCCCTCTGGATTGCCGGCAGGCCGGAACAAGGGCAGCCATTGCGCCAGACGCTTGCGCTGCGTCTCGTCCAGGGCAACGAGACGGCTCGCGTTGATGTCCAGCCAGGCCCGATATGGCTCGGGGTCGTCGATGTCGAAGCGTGCCGGATGCGCGGCCAGCGTGTCGACGCGAACCCGTTCGGCCTCGCGAAATCCAGCAAACATCGCATTGAAGCCTTCCAGCGTGGCCGCGTCCGTCGCGAATGGCAGGAGCTGCGCCAGGGCGCTGCCTTCGTATTTCGCCGGCAGCCAATATCGTGCCAGTGGCGCGCACTGCTCTTCCAATGTCGTCAGCGCCGAGATATCCAACGCCGCGAGCCTGCTGCGCAGCTGCGGCACACTGACGGGCGGCGTGCCCGCCTCCAGACGGATGAGCTCGCCGAGCAGGTTTCGAAAGCTCAGGCCCGTCAGTTCGTCGACCTGATGCAGCGCCACGTGCTGCCGGTCGAGCTCGCCCTCCAGGGCTTCGATCCGGGCTGCCATGCGTTCGCGTTGCCGAATCCAACCATGATCGAACGATGTTCCGCGCAGAATGGATTCCAACTGTTCACGCACGGCGCGTATCGTCGGCTCTCTGTCCTTGTTCACATCGTTGACCATCACGACGCGATCATCCAGGCCTTCCGCAACCAGCCGCTTGTGCACCACTTCCAGCGCAGCATGCTTCTGACAGATGATCAGAAGGCTCTTACCGCGCCCGATTGAGTCCGCGACCATATTGACGATGGTCTGGCTCTTGCCCGTGCCCGGCGGGCCTTCGACGAGCAGGCCCGGTTCCTGCCGTGCCTGCTGGATTGCCGCTTCCTGCGAAGGATCGCTCGCCACAGTCAGGTAGCGGTCGATCTCGGCGGACCCCGCCGCTGTCGCGTCAAAGGCCGATTTGTCCTTGAGCCGCAACATGGATTCAAGCGCGGTGCCGGAAGGCGACAACTGCTTGAGCTGCCGCAAGTCCTCGCCGATGGCCTGACCCGCGAAATCCACATGAAACAAAACCGCCGCGCTAACGATCCGGGCGCTGCCGGCAGGCATATCGATCGCGAGCGGCGGCAACGCGCCGAGCTGCCGCCCCGCCACGTCGGCCAGCAGGCCGAACGCATCGACGACATCACCCGCCTTCAGCGCCGACCGCTGCAGCACGTCATTGGCCGCCGCCCTCCAGGCCTTGACCTCCTCCCTGCCCAGCAGACCTTCGAGCGCCGGGTTCAGGCGAATTTCTTCGCGCTCGCCGTCAAAGGCCAGGGACACCTGCCCGCGCGTGCCCAACTCCATCAGCAGCTTGATCGGCCACAGCAGAATCGGCGCGATACGCGGCCGGATGGCGCTGCGATGCTCCTTATGCAGCAAGAAAGGAAAGCCCACGTACAGGCCATCTATTCCGGTATCGCGCTTGTACAGCGAGGTCTGCCGGTGCAGCGTGTGCAGGCGGTTCTCCAGCATTGGCGACGCGCTGAATACGGCGGGATCCACCGGCACCGGCTGCGCATTGCGCGCCACAAGGTGATCGAGCAGCGCGCCGCTGCGGCTGCGTTCGCCGTTCAGTTCGCTCAAATCGATCCGGCCCGTGGTCTTGCCGATGCTCATCCGCACCAAGGGGCCGCGCAGCACCGTGGTCGCCACCTTTTTCTCGAAGAAATCGAGCACCTGGACCACGTACTGCTGCTTTTGCGGCTCCAGCCATTGCTCCGGCGGCACCGCCAGCAGGACAAGCGCCAGATGCAGTGGCAGGCGGCGCTCGAGACGAAACTGATCCGCCCATTCGTCCAGCGTCTTGTTGTTCGTGCGGGCAAATCCCGCGATCCGGTCGTCGACGGCGCGGAACAGATCGGAGCGGGATAGCGCCAGCGCCGGACGCGCCGCGTCGCGGTCAAACAGCAGAATGCTCTCGCGTTGCGCCACGTCGGCCGCCTGGTCGAGAATCTCTTCGACCGAGCGGAACTGCGAGATCGCGGCGCTGAGCAGGACGATCAGGTCTTCTTCGCTCAGGACGCGGCGCTCGGACAGGGACAACAAACCCGCGTGTTCGGCGTCCGGCAGCAACTGTCTGCGCTCTTCCCATTGCGCCGCCAGCGCGGCGCGCGAGGTGGACAGCAACGCGACCCGCACCATGTCCTCATCGAGCGCAATGTCCAGGTTTCCCGCGCGCTGCCGCACCTGCTCTGCGCGTGCACGCAGCCGGGAGATCCAGCTTTCGGTATCCAGCTTCTCCAGAAAATCCGGAATCGGGCCCGTCACCAGGTCATAACCCTCGAGGGGATGCTGCAGCAACCAGCCCGGCGTGACGATGTCGCCGCGCAGGATCAGCGGCATGTCGGCGTTCAAGAGCTTCAGCGCGATCATCAGGCGGCCGTCGTCGTCGACGCCGTCCAGCTGCATGATTTGACGTAAGCCGGTCAGTGTCCGGGCGCTGGCGTCTGCCTGCTCGGCCCAGGTCAGCACCACACCGCGGTTGAGATGGTCGCGGGCCTCCTGCCAGTTTTCGCTCTCCGCCGCGGCTAGCGCGAACACGGCCGGCCGGCGGAATTGCCGCGTGCCCAGGGAGATGGTGGCGCCCTCCTCGACGTCGGCCTCGATCTGGCTTGCCGAAGGCGCCACCACCGGATTGCCGTCCAGCCATGCCTTGACCTGAGGCCATTGCCAGCGGGCGTGCCGGTCGCGGGCGAGCAGCCCGCGCAGCAGCAGATGCAGCGAGGGGTCCAGGTCATCCGGCAGCGCGACTCCGTTGGCCAGCACATGAATCAGGAAGGCGTGCGGATTGATCCCTTCAAAGCAGCGGCCGTGCGTCAACTGCTCCAGCAGGATCATGCCCAGGCTCCACCAATCGGAAGCCGGTGCGACACCGCCGGCAATTGCCTCGGGCGCCATATAGCGCGTCGTTTCCAGCGGCGACACGATGTCCAGGTCGAACTCCGACAAGCGCGCCGAGCCGAAGCCACTGATGACCAGGTCCAGCGGCTCGCGGCTGCGCACCAGCAAGGTCGCCGGCCGCAGATCGCTATGCCGGAGTCCGACCTCGGAGAAGGCATGCAGCGCCTGGCCGAGTTCATCGACAATGTGCCGGATGGCGGCGGCGTCGTGCATGGCGATGCCAAGATCGGCCAGCGTGCCGCCGCTCATTTCCTCGGCAACTTCATACGCGCGGCCGTCCCAGCGGCCTGTCGCGAGGATTTCCGGCACATGGCCTTTCGCCAGGCGGTGCAACACGTCGTAGACCGCCGGATCCGGCTCCGCGCCCGGCCGGTACAGCGTCAGCACCGCCTGGCGACCCGTATCCTGCTGCTGCGCGAGATAGCGTTCGCGTACCCCATCGGTGCTGGATATCTGCCGCACCAGCCGCCAGCCGTCAATCCGGGTCTCGTCGGGATCTGCCGCTGCCTCGCTGCCCACGTCCGCAGCGCCTGCGGCATCGCTGCCGCACGTCAGGCACATCAGATCGCCTTCGCTCATGGAGTGGCCATTGACACATGCCAGCGAGGGCGGCGCCGGATCTTCCTTTCCGGCCTCGATGGTTCTGACCTCCTGCGGCCGCCATCCCTCCGCGCGTATCGGCACCTGCGACAAATCCCAGTTGCACTCCACACCTTGGATCGTGCCGGCGCAAAAGAACTCGTCCACCGATCGCTCGGTGTGGCAGTTCGGGCAATAGCGCATCATGACTGCTGATTCCTGTCTTTTCTGTCTGGCGCCTTGGCGGCGCTGGTCTGGACGTGATGGCCCTGATCGGCCAACAGCTCGCGCAATCGCTGGAAATCGCCGCGCGAAGGGATTCCCGCGAACCATACGCTGCCATCGTCGTCGAACATCACGTCAAGCGCCTTGGCGGGGCGGGGCAACGCGGAAAATCGCTGGCGGCCCAGCGGCGTGAGGCAATGCAGACGCTGGTTGTCGCTGCCGCGCAGCGTCAGCGTCTGTGGCGCGGTCATATCGAAAGGCTCGGTGATCAAGGCGTCGATCAGGCCGTCGGCGGTGACCAGCACATCGGTCAGTCGCTCATGGGCGTGGCCGCTATAGACCAGGATGTCGGCCGCCGACAGCCGCCGTAATCCACGCAGGAGCGTGAGCAGCGCCTCTGACTGATCGAAAGGTTCACCGCCCGATATCGTGAAGCCGTCCGCATCGGGCACCCAGTCCCGCAGTTGCGCCAATACCGCGTCAACCTGCGTTTCCCCGCCTGCCGGCGACCAGGTGTCCATCGAAATGCAGCCGGGACAACGGATGGAGCAGCCCTGAAACCAGATTCCGATTCGGCGCCCGGGTCCCAGTGTGGTCACGGGGAAATGCAGGCGCGAGATCCGGATATTCATGGACTGCGCTTTTCCAGATGAAAGGTCCCCGCATCGATGCCCGAGATCGAGAAACGGTCGCCAGGCTGCGCGTCCTGATCGAACAACCCCCGCGCGAGCGGATTGAGCAAATGCGCCTCGAGTTGGTTGCGAATGCCGCGTCCGCCATTGGAGAGGTCGCCGATGCAGCGCTGCTGCAGCGCCGTCCTGGAAGCAGGCGTGATCTCAACAGTGATACCCAACGCGGCAATGTCCGTCAGCATGGCGTGCGCCATCTGCTCGAAAATCTCGATCGCGACCTCTGGGCGAATGAAGTCGAACACGATGATGTTCTCGCCGATGCGATTCAGGATCTCAGGGCGATTAAGCACGAGTTTGAAATGCCGCTGGATCTCGCCCAGCACATTCTTCTGGATGTCCTCGAAGCCATCGGCCGGATGGACATTCGCCACGCGCTGGCCCGACTCGTCCTGGCGATAAATGCCCAGGTTGGACGTGAAAACGATCAACGCCTCCGAGAAGTACACGCGATCGCCGCGCCCCGAAGTCAGCACGCCATCGTCGAGAATCTGCAGAAACTTGTCCAGGATGCGCGGATGCGCCTTCTCGATTTCATCGAACAGCACGACGCTGAACGGCCGCTCACGGATCGCATTCGTCAACTCGCCGCCCACGTCATAGCCGACGTAGCCCGGCGGCGCGCCGATCAGACGCTGGTCCGCGTGCTCAGCGCTGAACTCCGACATGTCAAAGCGGATGTAGGCGCTTTCATCGCCGAACAAGAGGCTGGTGATCGTCTTGGCGAGTTCGGTTTTGCCCACGCCTGTCGGCCCGGCCAGAAAGGCGACGCCGCGCGGCCGATTGCCTTTGCGCTGGGTGCCGACACCCGTCATGGCGCGTTTGACCAAATCGAGCATATGCGTCACCGCATGTGCCTGCCCTTTCACGCGGCGGCGGATGAACGCCTCGGCGTTGCGGATTTTGTCACGATCAAGCCGCAGCCATGGATCCTCGGTTACGCCGACCTTATAGCGCCGCACCGCATCCGCGATATTTTCGATGGGTACCTCTTCGACGCGTGCCAACGTGGCGATGGCGTTCATATCGGCCAGCAGCAGACCTTCGGAGCCGTCTACAAAAGCGGATTCGGCCTCGGCCAATCCTTCGGGCGACGCGTCCTTGGCGCCGGGAACGCCACGCAGCAAGGCGCCCGCCAAGGCACGGCGCGCGGCGCTGTCCGGCTTGGACACCGGAACGTGCCGGATGCGTGGATTTTCGATCAACAGCCAATCGGGCAGGTCGCCTTCCTTATCGACGATCCAGATCACAGTATTGAAGAACGGCTTGCGCGAATCTCCTGCGGGACGCGCTGCCGCGCCGTGCGCCAGCACCAAGGCTCGAGTGAACAAGGCATGTTCCGCCGCGCTCAGGGTTTCGCTGCGAATCGCCAGGCGCGATGCAAAATCAACGATCAGCGCAACCGGCCTGCCAGGCAGGGCGACCAACCGCTCCAGGCAGGCAGTAAGCGCGTCGATTCCGCCTGGCGCCGCCCCGTCGACCGGCGTCAGACCCAACCGGCGCAAGGTCTCGTCAGCAGGTTCGGACGGCGCCTGAGCGCTATCGGGCACCGTAAACCCTGCCACGGGATTCCAAACGATTGCTTGGGCGTAACCGGCGTCGCGCAAATTGTCGGCGAGTGTGCTCACGAGCGGTTGCGCGGTCACCAATCCCGGCGCCACCTCGCAGGCTTGCAAATCGCGCACATTCCCGGACAGAACGAACTGGCTTTTAAGCGGAAGAAACCTTAGCGTGTCCCGTAACCATCTGGGTTTGACGTAGGCGGACATATTTGGGCAAGGGCTGCAGAAAATAGACGTAAAACGTTACCATAGGCCGCTACCGTTCATCGGCGCGGCACAGAGAAGGCGCAGCATCTTCTGGCGGCACGAAGACCAGCGAAACCGTCTTGTCCGATTCGTCGCGGGAGCCCTTCGCGTGCATTTTTTTAAAAAGCCGTTATACTCTCGCCTCTTGCAAAAAAACGGCAAGAAAATGCGGGAGTAGCTCAGTTGGTAGAGCGCAACCTTGCCAAGGTTGAGGTCGCGAGTTCGAGACTCGTCTCCCGCTCCAAATTATTCTCTACAGACTCCTACGGATTTCTGTAAGACGTTGAAAAAAAGGGGCTTTCGCCCCTTTTTTCATTTCCGCGGCATAAGCGCTGCGGCAGCACGATCACTACGGTTAAGGATCCAGGCGGCCAGCCTCCGGCCGGGAATCGACCAGATTCCATCGCTCGAAACTCCCCCGTCCAAAATACTCGCGCCGATGCTGATACAAGCTGCGGCCATCCCGTCCAAACAGCCAGACCGAGTCATCGAAAAGTCCCCCTGACGAGCCGTCGGCCGATTTAAGGTAAATCCAGGCATTGCGCGCGCGGTCGTGGAGAAGGAGCTTATTTTTCAGCAGCACCAGGACGTAGCGGTCGTTCCAGGCCTTGACGGTCGCGCCATGCTTGGTGAAGTCAGACAGGGGAAGCTGCCGGCCAAGGGCCAGCAGGTCGGCGCCGACACGCTCATGGTCGGCAAGGGTCGGGCCGATCTCCACGGCTTTGACCACCGCCCCGGAAGGTTCTCCCGACGCGAAGGCCGTATAGCGGAGTGTCGGGATCAGCCGAATGGCCGTGAATTCGGCGTCGAGCTTGCCGCCCTGGTCGACGAAGGCTTGCGCCGAGACCCGTTGCCCTTGCAGCCACGCCAGCCCGAACTGCTCGGGCGGGACATCACAGTCTTGGACATTCTCATACCAATACCAACCCAACCGCCCCACGTGTTCCGTCATGCACAGATGGATAAGGGTGTGGCCTGATCTCACGCCCGCCAGGCCCTTGACGACGGCGATGCTCTGCGGCTCGTCCCGATGGGGTACGAGGTAGGACGTGATGGTGTAGCGGCTACCCCGCGCGCCTCTATGCTCTGTCGAGTAGTAATCCAGCAGCAGACTGCGTTGCATCGTCGCATTGCGGCTTGTGCTATTGATCCACTCTGCAATGGAAATGCTCATCACGCCCGTCAGCACTGACGTCGTGATGCCCAGGAGCCAGATCACGCCGGAGACGTTGAAGCGCGTGCCATCCTTGACGGCCAGGCCGCGATAGTCCCTGGCCAACATCCAGGTGCCAATAGCCGCGTAAAGCAGCGCTCCCAGCCAGCCAATGAAGTTGATCCTGGCGGCATTGTGGACGATGGTCGGGGGACTGGCATAGGCGACAAAAAGAAGTGGAGCGACTGCCCAGGCCAACAGCAGCGGCAGCCATCCCAGGCGCATTGCGGAAAATGTGGCGGGCCGAGTCATTTGCAAGCGTCCGGCGTCACTTGCACGCCTGACTGGGCCGCACGCTCAGCGCGCACTGAATGTTGATATGGGCGGGGAGTCGGCATTGGACCGTTCCTTGGGTCGTTTAGGAACAGGCCTAATCGCAAACACTGTGCCAGTTCTAGCGCGAGCGATCGTATTGATTTTTAAATCAAGTGCTTATGTTGCTCATTCTGTGATGATCAACGTGCTCAGCCTGTACTGAACCGCTAAAAGTGATTTTCCTGACGGAATTTCGGGCCATTGTTGGCCCGATTTTTTTTAAGCGGTTGAAAGGCAAAAGATAAAAATCGAGCCAGGTTTTGCCCGGTCGGGCCAAACCTGGCCAAGCCGCTTTTCTGATTAATCTGATTTCGCCATCAGACACCCCATGAAATGATTCTCGCGTCGCCCGATGGTCGGAAGCTCATTCGGCGTCAGTCATCGGGGTATCTCGATCCGTCGATCGAATCTCACCTCCAATCCATCCAGCTCGTCGATAACCGATACCCGTTCCTCGATGCAGACCACCTTTTACAGGTCCTGCTCATAAACCGGGCAATCGCCGTTCGGCTCGCTGATGTCAGGCTCCGATGCAAATAAACCAATAGCTAACAACAGGGATGCATTCGAAATTGGTCCGCCTTCTCCAACGCCTTCTCCAGCGCCTGCACCATGCCCGCAGTGGCCAAGCCCTCCATGCGGCATCAACCACAAAGCGAGAGCAAGACGTTGGTTTTCGCTTCGTCATATCGTTCTTGTTGGCCCTTCTTCTGTGTACTGCTGCCCCGACCTACGCGGCGCCCGCGGCCGAGCCTACTCGGGCAAAGCCGGCCGAGCCTGCCCGAGCGAAGCCGGCCAAGCCGCTGACCTTCAAAGAGGCGCTCAGCGCCGAACTGGAAATTCTGCGCAATCCCATGGTCATGAAGATCCTTGATCGCGGTGGGAACATTGGCGATGGGAAGCTGCTGGAAGTGATCGATCGGGCCGAGCAGGCAGGCAAGGCGGGAGTCTTGCCCGAGGTTGTCGTCGCCCGGCTCGAGGTCTGGCGGAAAGAGCGCGCGATAGAGAAGGCTTATCGTGAAGCGCCATGGGTCCACGGGCCGGCCCGCGTTGCCCTCAAGGGGCCTGTCTTCTTACAGGTTCCGAAAGGATTCAAATACCTGGCGCCGGAGGCAGTTGAAATGCTGCCGCACGACTTCAAGTCGCCCTCATTTCGTGCGTTGCTGAGCAACGATGACGACACCTTTGCCGCATTCATCCATGTTTCCGAGACCGGACACTTCGCGCCGGAGCAACTAACTCTGAATGCCGACAGCATCCTGCGCAGAATTCAAGACAAGTTCACCGACCCCCTGAGAAACGCCAAAGGGTTCATGGACGTCCAGTACGGCATCGTCGCCAAACCAGAATGGATAGATCCGCCTCATTACGACAAGGAGCATCACGTGGTGTCGTGGTCGCACACCGAGCCCCGACCAACGTCACCACGCATGTACGCGGTTCGTCTTGGCAAGACTTGGGCTGCGGAATTTCAAGTGATCTCACCGGGTGATTCAGATACGGAAGCACCGATCAAACGCGCACAGAAAGTTGCAGCGGCAATCGAGTTTTCGCCCGGAGAGGATTACGACGATGCTGACACCCGCACGACGAAGGCTGCTTTTTCAATGATCGATTTGATCGGAGGGCCGGCATTCAAATACACGCCCCTCCTGGCGCAGCAGCCAAGTACCTGGGAGTCTATCAAGCCCCACTTGTACCGGTTTTCACCGATATTGCTTCTCGTCCTCGCCGCGATCCTGAGGGCCACGCGGGCTCGGAAAGAGGAGTGACAGTGTGGATGGGGTTCTTTCACCTCAAGACTTCCGCCCACGTTGCAAAGGCCCTAAAAAGCATGTACACTCGCTGTCTTTGGTGAACGGCACCCAGGTGATTGAACACCGAGGTGATCAACACCAAAGACAGCAGTACCAGCAGTACCCAAGCGGGAGTAGCTCAGTTGGTAGAGCGCAACCTTGCCAAGGTTGAGGTCGCGAGTTCGAGACTCGTCTCCCGCTCCAAATACAAAGAGGAAGCATCGGCCCACACCGCGCTTCCTTTTTTCTTGCAAG
>Ga0213821_1001066_pt1 | contig 13850 bp, 6 predicted proteins | sample MC6MC0909MG_FD_179894 | JGI IMG/M metagenome (GOLD analysis project Ga0213821, IMG submission 179894) | Enriched soil aggregate microbial communities from Iowa State University, Ames, United States - MC6-MC0909-MG | ecosystem: Environmental > Terrestrial > Soil > Unclassified | place: USA: Iowa...
CACTGAAGGCCATGAGGCGCTGAAGAAAGAGCTCGACCATCTGTGGCGGGTGTATCGTCCGGAAATCACCCAGAAGGTGGCCTGGGCCGCCTCGCTCGGCGACCGCAGCGAAAACGCCGATTGGAAAGAAGTACCCCTCGGTCTCATACTATTTAACCTAACCAAATGAAATCGTTTGGATTTTTTAATAGTACAGTACTAATAGACCATACTATTCAATTCCAACCATCGCTGCTGCCTGGTTCTAGTAGCAGTGGTGGCCGGTTTGTGTGTTTCAGGGCTTGGAGAACCGGGGGGCAACCTCCACCGAGCTGTATTCAATTTCCGAAACTTCCCAATAGGCATCGCCAGTCGGTGTACGCACTACAACCTCATCCCCTACATTCTTGCCAATGCACGCGCGTGCCATCGGGGAGTCGATAGAAATAAAATCTTTTTTGTCATAGATCTCATCGCCGCCCACAATGCGAAACTTCTTGCTCTCATCGTCGTCGTTGACAATTGTTACCCAGGCCCCAAAGAAAACTTTACCTTCTTGAGTGGGGGAGTAAGGGACTACCCTCAGATCTTCGATCCGCTTTCGGAGATACCTAACTCGGCGATCTATCTCTCTCAACCTTTTTTTATTATATTGATAGTCCGCGTTTTCACTTCGGTCGCCCAGTGACGCAGCCCAAGTGACTTTTCTTGTGATTTCTGGTCTCTCTTCGCGCCAAAGCCAATCCAGTTCATCTTTTAAAGACTGATAGCCAGCTTCAGTAATTAAATTGGTAGCCATTCTGTGCCTGCTTTCGAATCAGTCGCTGTTTACAATGCTTTGAGAGCTTTCTCTATTGCATCAATGCTTGCGCCCGGTTTGCAGGTAGCGTTAGCTGTAGCTGCATAATGTTGAGCAATGGCCGCAGTGCTGGTGATCCCGCCCTGTGCTTTAGGTCTTCAGCACAGGGCGGGTTAGTCAAACAGTCCTACCCTATATTCCTGTCCTTACATCTTTGAAAATTTCACTGATCTGCACCGCAGCGGCACGCCGATCTCCCAAGTCGACCAGTCTGTCCAGACCTCGTAAAAGAGCCTGAGCCACTGGCAAGGGTATGGGTTGAGCTCTTTCCGATATTCGCTGAATCAAGCCGGCTAGACGCGCCGGTAATGTCGTACCGCGCCATCCTGGTGGCATCCCTTCACTGTGATCTAATACAGAGGCCAAGTGCTTCACAAAATGCTCAACCGGGTACGCGCTCAAGCCTCGCTCGCAACTGGTGAGAAATGCAGAGGCTATATGTGGCAGTGCGCCGTATCGTAGCAGTACGGGGTCAGTCAGTTTCAGAACTTTCCCAATATCGCTCCAGTCCCCATTCGCAAATCTTTTGGCACCAGAAGCTCTCTCAATTTCGATAAAAAAGATCGAGCGAATCATCTGCGACAAATCAGAGTTGTACAGTTTACCGTCGTTCCAGGTAGCGCGTTTCCAATCGCTGCAGTCCAGCATGCGAGTGACGATCAGCTCCAATAGCGGCAAAGTCGGAGGGGGGATTGTCGGCTCATCCATCAAATTGCAGGTTAAATGAGAGACGAATTCAACCATGAGTGAGGAGAAGGTCTCATCGTCTGTAGCTGCAGCCGGTGCGACAAATCGGCGATATCCTTCCTCCGGTTCCAAATGAAGCGCTACGCGGGCGAGGAATCCAAACAAAATTCTCCGCCACTCGTAAAGATCAGACGCCCTTTTTTCGAACTCATGAGATTCGGCTTCCGACACCCAGGTAGGGTGAAGACGTTCAACGGTCCATAGAACGAGAGAATCACACCACGATAAGAAATCTGATCGTATTTCCGTGGCGATGAATACGGCGACTGGGATCTGGGCCAACACTTTTCCGAGCCAGTCGGTGTCAGGCTCAACGGACGAAAGCTCCCACTCCAGCACCGTGGTTTGAGATTGCCCTCCAATCCTTCGTGGTCGCTTCGCATAGCGGACTTTGGGTTTGCTGAGGCGAATCCATGCGGCCGGCATAGCGGTCGGTGCTTTGGGTGGCTGCGGGGGCTGCTTCATGTCTTGGATAATCAGCCTAACGGCAGCCGTTAACTGTTCCTGCTCATCCCGGGCGGCGGCTTCAGACTCACCGCCATAGCTATGACGTTGGATCATTGAGAGGGATGAAGCCAGTTGTAAGGCTAACCATGCGATTTCGGGGCAAGGCTTCCCCACGTTCATCATGGCACCGATGGCCTCTATTCCTATTTGCTGGTAAGGATGGGCTGCGAGCCAGATCAGCCTTTCCTGAGCCTCAGTCCGTAAAGCTGGGTCGAGTAGGAGAGCACCTAATGCACGAGCCGTGTAAAGTACCGGGTGATGCAGCAATCTGGAACCGCGGTAAAAGCCATTCGCTGTTTCCGGAGTGTTACAGGCTCTCGCGCATACGCTTACGGCCCACTCACGTTCAGAATCGTTGATAGAGCCATAAGCTAAAGCCACAGCAGCAACGCCTGCAACCGCTCCCTGCTGCTGGAACTCGTTGGAGACATGATCCTGAGCGGTGTCAAACAAGGACGCATGGTCCAGTTGTCTAGCCCGTGTGATGGCCTCTGCGACGCTCATTGTTTCTAGCTGCTTCTTTTCGAAGTATTTATCCGCCCATAACAGCAGGCTCCAATGCTCCGATCGCTCTGCCTGATCCCGGTTGATGGCATCGATATCAGGCCCTGAGGCCTTGGGGTTGTCATGTTTAATGAGGAGCTGCGATCCGTCCTCGCTAGGGACGACGCTGTAGTTTTCCAGCTTACCTATTTCAGCCCAGATCTCCGCAGGTCTGAGCAAGCGTGCAACCGTGGCCTCATCTTCACGATCTTCCTCGTAATCAAACGGCAGTGCTGTTGGGAATGCAGTGATTGCCTCGGATAAACGCTTGCCAATTTCACCACCCCGAAGAACACAAACTGTCGCAAGTGACCGCAACTCATACTTGAGGCATTTGCGTTCATTCATGGCCTTGACGGCGTTGTAATGGGTTTCGTCTTGGGACTGGAATCCCATGAGGTTCGTGCCTAAACCCCAGGCTGAGACGTTTCGCTTGATATCCCACATCCAAAGTCGCTGACTTGCTAGAAGGGGAGCGCTGGTGCTTGAACAATGCTGGGTGTCAAGAGCGACGGCGACGGCGATTGATACCGCAGCGACGCTCTCGTGTCCCTCCAGTACCTCGCGTATGATTTCATCGGGCGCTCGGCCCGCTTTCAATTGGTCGAATACCCAGACTTCCAGAGCCATTAATCCAGAAGCAACGGCTGGCGAGCCAGAAGAGCTCCACGTCCAAGCGTATTGACTTTCATTCCCCCAGAAAGCCTGCGTCCCCCAAGGGAAATCTAGCGATAGAGGGATTGGGGTACCCTGCTTCGTATGCCGGAACCTGTGTAGCTGGCGCCATGCCTCAATCGCGTGGTTGGCCAGCCGGCGCACGAGTTGTTTCGCTGCATCCGGTGCATTTTTGAACAACGAATGAAAGGGTTCTCTCGTCGGAGCTGCAGGAAAGAACTTACGATCATTAATAGACAATTTTTGCCCATCGAGGCCATCGAGGCCAAAACCAAGGCCATGCCTGGACTGCCGGGAGCGGCGAACCACCTCGTCGGGCAAAGGATTGAGCATTGCTTTCAACGTGAAGCTTACAAGCTGAACGGGGCAAATTTGGCTCAGGGTGGGCGCGAAAAGAAAGATCGCTGAGCTGACGTTATCCGGAATATCGTCTTTCGTCTCCCATTGTGATAAGTATGAACTTACTATCTGCGGATAGGACTTGCTTGATCGTAGGAGAAGGGTCCGAAGCCTTGACTCAAGTTCATCCACCTCTCCGTGGCTCAGGCTGCTCCATGGACCATTAGCTTCCTGTCGATACCTAGAACGACGGCGTTCCTCAATTTCCCTGAGCCAACACTCCGCTAAAGATACAATCGCCTCGGACACGGTGTTTGGAAAATCAGCGAGGGCGTTCTGCCAAACCTCAAAAACAGAAATCACATCAGATCGAATTGAAGCGGGGATGTCATTGATGTTTTTGAGGAGCCACAAGCAGAAGCGGCGCCATGCATCGAAGTCGGACGGAAAGGCCAAAGCGTCAGCAAACATCAGACGCTGGCTCAGATCCAGGTTAGGGAAGAGCTCAGCATTCAGTGGGGTCGGGTTAGCTTTTGTTTTTTCCGCTTGGTACCAGACAACCAGCTTGGAAAGCCGCTTGCCTTCGTTATCTAGCAGTACATCTTTGCAAATGGTTTCATGTGCGGAAAAAGCAGGTAGGCCAAATGGCCCCACCATCCATGAACGCAACCATTGAGACCGTATTCCTGTGGTGGCCTCCAGCTGAAGGAGAAACGTTTTCCAATCCTCTCCATATTGAAGCTCTGATTGCGAGAGTAGCTCGACTACGCGCCCTAGAACTGGAGGCTCCCCGACATCTCGGATGACTTCTAACCATCTCTCACCCTTTGAGATCAGGTACTGAAGAAAAGCCCATTCGAAATAAATATCGTGGACAAATCCTACTGTTTGACCGGTGCGAACTTGACGAATGATGCCATCGGCTTCGAGCTCGGCTAGCGCCTCGGGGTCAATTCCTAGCGAGGGGATCCGCCGTCCATATTGATTTGCTCCGGCATGTGCCAATTCAACAAGGGCACTGCGGCGCTGGCCTGCACGTGCGGCTTCAGCTCCGTATCCTCCTTTCGCCCACCAGGCGGTAGCTAGCTCCACCTCAGATCCCGGCTCCCCACCATCAGCAGCGTTCCGCTGCATCAAAACTCCTGCAAAGAATGGGCGGCGAACTATTTGTTTGACCTGATTGTCGCTGAACAACATGGTCCTAAGTGCTGGCTTTGCCGTCGCCAACATCCTGGCTTCATCATCATCAAAACCATTGACATCAATCAGCTGAACACCGTGATCAAAAAGCGAGCGTGGCAACCAAGTTCTTATTGGCTCCATGCCTGTGTCCCTGACGCTGACGACTACATTCCAAGCCGCAAGGAGGGGCGAATCGATGATGGTGTGGAGAATATCGAGAATGATCCCGCGAGAGCCCAGTTCAACCCGATCAATACCGTCAACATACAATGTCGCTGTGCCCGAAGCCGCGACCTCGACCAAGATGTCTTCCAGCGCTTCATTCCCGATGCCTGTGGTTGAGGCGTACTGAGCCCATGAAGCGCCGGAAAGACGATCTGCTTTCAAAAAGAGAGCAGGACCGATCTTGAGTGCCTCTTCCACTAAGCATCTCAGTACGACAGACTTTCCAGCGCCAGGGAGACCGCCAATCTGAACAAAACTACTGCTCTTCAAGGCCGCATGGCTCATCCGCACAAACCGCTCCCGCGAGATGCTGACTCCAGCGATAGTGTTATTGATTTCAGCCGCAGCCAGCTTTGACTCTTCAGCAATTCTGGATAGCGCTGCTTGCAAGGACGGCGCAGCTGTCAGCCGAAATGAGCCATTGAGCCTGGCAACAAGGGTTTTGCGATCTAGCGAAGCTGCAACACCTTCCGACACGCGGACCAACGCAAGCAGTCGCCGCCACAGGTCATCTGCGCGATGGTGATCACTGGGGCTGAGGTAGTTGGCCAAGTTGGCGACCGCGGTGGCTTCCGTGGTGGACCCTTCATGCAGCATTTCGAAGCGCATCAGCACGAAATGGGACAGCAGGCGATGGCAGGATTGGTTCAGATCCTGTGCGATCTGAAGCTCTTCGATGAGGTCCCTGACGATGAGGAAAAATTTCTTTTTGTCCCCAGCAACCCCTTCTGTCATCACTTTCGTAACGAAACTCTCGGTGTCTGCTGTTGCGCGAGCACATTCGCAAAGCGTTTCAAAGTTACGCTTGTTTGCATCCACGATCTCGTCTGCAATTGCGCCTACTTTATCGATGCCAAGCCTAAAGGCAGCGCCTGTGACAGTCCTGTAGGCACGATGGATGGTTTCCCTAAAATCGGTGTTGGACTTAGCCTTGCTGATGGTCAGTTTTCTTTTCACTTGCAGGCTCAAAAGCACGCGGACTTCGTCGGTGCCTTGGGCTTCAACGATTAAATCGTCGAGCGGATGGCCAAGCGGACCTTGCTGCACAGAGACATTTTTGACAGTTCGCCCGGGTAAGCCAGGTGCAGTTGCTTCTGCCAAGAGCGCGACGGCATACACGGCAACAACGCCATCCTCGTAGGTGTACCCCGCGCCTCCGGTCAGTTCGGGGCTCGCTGGTGCCACAAGGTCCACAGGTGTATCTGAAGCAGAGGTGCTATCGGTATTCTCTGGGAGTGGGATTTCTGCCATTTTTCCGGTCTCACGCCGTATCCATATCGACTAGAGGATTCTCGCATATCGGGCAGGCCGGTAGCAGACACAGAATCAAGCGGTTTGAGCGATCAAAGCTTTAATCATGGCTTAGCTTCAGTAGGCTGCTCCGTACGTCTCTGAGCTACGCGGTTTGGAATTTCCCAACCATGCTCTCTAGCTCAGCCGCCAATCGGGCAAGTTCGTTCGAGGCAGAGGTGATCTGGCTCGCGCCTGCCGTGCCCTGGATTGAAAGGTCCCTGATGTTGACCAGGTTTCGGTCCACCGAACGGGCGACCAGGGCCTGCTCTTCAGTCGCCGTGGTAATCACCAGGTTTCTGCGGCTAATTTCTTCGTTGGCCGACACGATGTCCTCCAGGGCGGCCAGCGCGGTTTGGGCTAAAACGGGAGCCTTCTGGGACTGATCATTGTTGCTTTGCATTGCATGTACGGCACCTTCCGTACCGTTCTGGATGCTCACGATGATTTCTTCAATCTCGCGGGTGGACTCAGCGGTTCGGTGAGCGAGCGCTCGAACTTCATCGGCTACCACAGCGAACCCGCGTCCCGCATCACCCGCTCGGGCGGCCTCAATGGCAGCATTCAGGGCCAGCAGATTGGTTTGCTCGGCGATCGTGCGAATCACATCAAGGACCTTGCCTATCCCTTGTGTTTGCGCAGCCAAGCGTTCGGTTTTATTGGCACTTTGTACGACCTCGGTTGCCAGCGATCCTAAAGAGCCCAGTGTTTCGTCCATGACTTTCTGCCGGCGCAGGGCAATCTGCTGCGTTTCTTGGGACAGATCAGATGTGGTGGCGGCGTTTGAGGCGACATGCTCGATCGCGGCATTTCGGTCACAGCCGTAGCTGCCTGCTCTATTTCGGAATGCTGCCGTCGCGCCTCTTGGCTCCACCGTTTCTGGAGCCCTTGTAACGGTTAGTTGCAATTTTTCGTCTATAAATCAGATGCTTATGAGATCTAACATTTTTGATATTTTTCGATAAATGGACGATTTTTGCGGTGGGGGGACTGGTTTGCTAATTGCCGCAGTCATTCAAGCCTGGTTCCCCTTTGCTGCGCGACGTCTCGGCAACAGGCGAGAGCTGCTTTAACAGCTCCTCTCGACGCCTATCTATTTATGACTGATGTGTAGGCTGCCCAATCAATCGCAGGGACAGTACCAAGCGATTGAAGACAGGCGACGAGCCGCGAACACCGTGACACGCTGAAAGCAAGGTGCCTATACCCTAAGCCGCTATTAAAACGCTATCATGCCGCTTGCAATGAAGAGCCAATAGCCGCTACAGGGAGGGGCTGTGACTATTACCATCCGTGATGTGAAAAGCGTGCTCGAGGCTCGCTCACTACAAAATCCATCGCTTGATGCGCTTAGGGCAGACGATCAGTCTTATCGCGCACTTTTACTCCAGCCTGCGGGTCCGATATTGGCAGATGATACGCGGATCGGTCCACTCGACCTCGCGTTCGCGGACAAACAAGCAACCAAATTTCTAGAATTAGCCAGGCAGAGGGGGCACCATCTTGTTGTAACCCCCGAGTACTATCTCCCTGTCGAGACTCTGTTGAAATGTGTTCAGGGCCCAACGTTCCCGGGTGATGGTGCCCTTTGGGTGCTAGGCTGTGAAAGCTTGAGGCCAGCTCAAGTTGAACAGTTCAAGACGGACTGCCTTGGGCACTGCGAGGTAATTGTCGAGGAAGACACAGCAGCGCCCATTCAAGGTATTTATTACGATCCTGTTGCTTACTGTTTTGTCACGAAGAATGCCGAGGGCAGTAATAAGCGTGTAGTCCTCTTTCAGTTTAAGACGATCTCGTCAAGAGACTTGCATTTTTTTGAAAACAAAAACCTTCGTTGCGGTAATATTATTTATCAGTTTCGGGGAGAGGATGAGGAAATTTCACTCTCAACCATCATTTGCTCTGACGCATTCAATATATCCCCTGACGAGAGTCTTCGTAAAAAACTTTCGCGTAACTCGACTCTGATTCATATTCAGCTGAATCCTAAGCCTAAGCACAGCGTCTACATGCGCTATCGAGCTGACACATTTAGCAAGAGTAAGGACTTAAACAACTGCGACATCGTCTGCTTAAATTGGGCGGAAAATATGATCCAATTTGATGCTCCCCACGGCAGGAGCGAGGCATGGCGGAACGAGAGCGGGTCTGCATGGTACATTTCGGAGCATCGCTGCTCGTCGAATGACGATGAAGTTGAAAAAAATGAACAGTTTGGCCTTTACTTCTCAAGACACGTTAATCAAAGGCACGTGCTTCATTTCCATTTCGACGTGGCTGCTTTTGAGTTAACAGTCGCTAAAATCGTCCAGTTAGGCTACCGAGTTCACGACAATCATCTTGGACCTAGGGTGGATGTTCGGTATACATGGTGTGATGATGAGGAAAATTGGGTACCTAACGCAGAGAATCCTGACCCTGGCCTGTCGAATCTTTACACTATGTCAGCAGATGTGGAATCGGCATTTTCCAGCCTAAAGGACGTTGATAGCCGGCTGAAGGTGGAGCGTGCAATTGCACTTTCATGTGGGCTATCTAAATGCAAAGATACTTGGTACAAGGCTGGCGAGCTTGAGGCATGCAAAATAGGTGAGGACGAAGTTGTGCGACGCGTTACGCTAGCTCTAGATCGCGACGCTTCAGCACACACTACACGCGAAAGCACCATTAAAAAAGTTGCGGCCCTCAATAAGATTTTGGCTACAAAGAAGCTACCACGTCAGATTCATGATCTCGGGGGTGGTGGAGCTAAAATCTTGTGGAAGCCGAACTCGCCGCATGTGAATGTGTTTAAGGCTGGAGCGCAACCTGCTCTGGTTGCTTATTTAGGAATGGATCCGAATCCTGATGTAATTAGGAATGTGAGCGACGCTGCATTTGAGTTGCTACGTCGTGAGAACAACGAAAACTATAGGCATCGTATCGCAGTCTGTTATCACACGCTTGATGGGGATGCCGAGTTCGCACAAATTTCCAAGCTCACCGATATCACATATGGTGGTGGCAGTACCACTTCCATTGCAGAGGCCGACTAAATGATGGAGCTTCACTCAGTTCGAGAGAAAATCGTCACGCTGCTTAATGACGTTCAGTATATCGACGAATCGGTGATAAGAGGTGAGCGTTGTCACGGAGACAAGTGTTACGCCATAGCCTACATAGACCTTGCAGATGATGTGGTCGGTCGCGCAGGTGAACTTTACGAGTTTCAAGAGCGAGTGTTGGGTGACGATTTCTTTCGTGCATCCAGCGACTTGCGGTGGAATAAGTATTTATACATTCTTGCGGGCCCTAATTCACTGCGCCATGAGGGCTATGAAAAAGCGAAAGCGGCAATCGAATCTGATAAAGAATATGCGCGCAAGCGCGTTGTCTCCGAAGCAGAACTTGAGGCGATGCTTGGCGTTGGCCAGTCTTTTACTCCAACCAATGCAGGGAAAGATTTTAACGTAGTTAGCGAATGGGAGAGGCGCCTAGTTAGTGCAGGTTTGGATGAATTGCTCGATCGGCCTACACCACGTAAAGACGTCATTGATAGGATCGGAACTCGCTCAGCCAAGCGGATACCTATTGCAGATAAAACCCTTGCGCTAAATCCAGCCGACGCCCAGCTTGCCCAAAAAAGGCTCCGCTCTATCTCAATTGATAAGTTTCGCACGGTTCATGACGGGAAGTCATATGAGTTTGGGCAAGTAACATTAATTGTCGGCGCTAACGGCTCCGGCAAAACCTCGCTGCTTGAGGCTGTTGAGTATTTCTATTGCGGGCACAATCGTAGGCAGGGAAATGCCGAAAGCCCGAAAATCTCCGGGCTATTAGTCGGCGAAAACTTACCCCTTGTCGCCTCTATGGAGCCGGGACGAATTAGAGGGCGTTGCTTCAATTGGTACAACAGAGATGAGAGATTTGCGAAGTCGATTTTAAGTGCGTTTACACGATATAACTTCCTAGATACAGATGCGGCTTTCAGGATATCGACGGAGTTAGATGCTTCGGAAATACCAAGCGATTTGAGTCGCTTGCTTGTCGGTGCGGATGCATCAATGATATGGGATTATTTAGGCAAGGTGTTGCCTGATATTGAAACAGCATATGAGCGGTCGTTAATTCATATTGCTGAGCATGAGTTGAATCTAGAGGTTTTTGAGAAGGACCTGGACGAAGCCCGAAATCGACCATCCAATGGTAGGGCATTCACAAAGGCGTTTCATCTTGCGTTGGAAGATCTCAAATGGAAAGTTGCCATATCTACAAAACCTCTCGCTGCAGAGGATGATGAAAAGGGGCTTTCGGAAGCGCTAGGCCACCTTCAGTCTGTACTATCGGCGGGTTCGGCTGCAGTGTCCATTCATGCGGTTTTGGCCCGCCGCAAAGAAGTTGAACTTGCACTTTCCAAGGCAGCCCCTCTCGAAGCTGAGCGGGCACAGCACGTGCAAGAAATAAATCGACTGGCTGATGTGGTAACTGAATGTGAAAGTGGATTTGAAATACTTGACCAGTGGCTATCTTACGTAAGCAGCGGCTTCGCTATCGTCTATGCTCGTGGCATGAAAGCCAAAACACTTGTCGAGAGCATAAGAAGCCGATTGGGACTTTACGCGACTAGTGAGGCTCCAGTGATCCCTCAAGGGTATGAAACCGTCTCGCTGAATTTAGCGGCTCAAGAGGTACAGTTGGAGATTCTGGATAGTATTGATCAAGTAACGGAGCTAGAAAATCTGGCCGACAGTTTTGGAAAGGCAGCCGCCGCGAGAGCACATGCTGCGCGTCAACTACAAGCAGCTGCTGTGGCCTCGTTCGACGCCGGACACCCAGAGGATGACTGTCCAATTTGCCGGGCGAAGTACTTGCCACAAAAGTTGTTAGTGCTTGTTGATAATATAACAAGCAGTTTTGAAGAGAGCGTCGAGCTTAGAGAGATAACCTCCAAGCTTATTGAGGCACAAGAGCACCTCGATTCTTGTAAAGAAAAAGCTAATATTTTAGAGCGTCTTCAGCGAATGGCAGACTCTTTCGGGCTTGCACTAGATGTAAGTTGCGAATTTGTTTGTGAAGAGTTGGCAAGGCTGAAGCTTGAGTTGGTAAGTGCGGAGGAGGAACGTAACTCCGCAAGGGCGGACTGGAAGTTGCTTGCTGAGTCAGATTTGACTACTCAGGAGCATGACCTTCTTCGTGATGTAGTGGCAGCCATATTGCCTTCGCCGGATTTAGTACTCGATGTAGAGGCTATTGACAAGTCGAGATTAAGGTTTCGAGAGTCAGCTGACGCAAATAGAAGGCTTAAGGCTAATAAGACGAAGCTACATAACGATCTTGAAAAGAAGCTACTCAATATAATCTCTTCGGTTGTCGTTGAGGGTTGGCATACACAGGCTCAACTTAATGGAGGGTTTGATTCCCTTCTGGTCATGCGGAGCGAAATTGATTCGATAAATAATCGAATAGATGCTCTGCAAGATCTGATGGAGCTGGACGAAGGAGCAAGTTTTTTTGATTTGAGCGCGGCGGTAACTGGCGCTACGCGTTTACATTCTGAAGCGATGCAGGCCATTAGTTCCGAAAGCTTGGCGTCGGAAAGCATCCCCGTACTTATTGAGCGAATGGAAACTTTGGATCAGAAGTTAAAATCCGAAATCGCGCGATCGGATAACTATCGTCGGGCAATAGAGACCTTGCAGTCGCTTCGGAATGAGTGTTCGCTAGAGCACGCGACGCGGGAGTCGTTGAATTCTATCAGCTCTCAGATAAATGAGGTTTTCGGCCGTATTCATGCTCCAAATGAATATGAATACGTCGGTCAGGACGATGTACTGCTGCGGGCATCTGGATCTGGGGAGGCTCGAACTCTGGAGCAAATAAGCACTGGCCAGCGTGCCGCGTTTGCACTATCTGTGTTTTTATCGATGAATCGCAATGCGAGTAAAGCACCGCCAGTCCTTCTCATTGACGACCCTGTTGCGCATATCGATGACTTGAATGCTTTGTCTTTCTTCGATTACCTACGTGATTTGGTCGTGAATTCCGATCGGCAGATTTTTTTCGCTACAGCGGACACTCGCATTGCATCACTCTTCACTCGTAAATTTAGTTTTCTGGGAGAGTCGTTTCAGAGAATTCAATTAGAGCGTGGTGTAGAGATCGGCTGAGGACAAGCTCCCGCTAGCGTTAATGCTATTACAGATCAACGAGGGATCAGTCTGACTCATCGATTTTTCAGTGGGTCGCAGTAAGGGGGTGACAGCTGTTTTCCGCCCCCACTGTTCTCACTGCGGATGTATCGCAAAGGGCTGGGTCGTCAATTAATTGACGGCTTGGTCGTTGGTGTAAAAATTCTAGGCTTTGGACGAAATCTCGGGGCACCTGAACGCCGCCCTCGTTTTCTGGGATTGTGATGAGCGGTTCACTTTCTTCAGCCAAAGGCGCCCTCAATGATGATGACCTGTCAGTTGGTGAGTCGATCAAACAGCTGAGGTAGCCAGGCTTTGGCCTGCCCTTCATCGAGCGTTGTGGGATGACGACCTGTATTCGATATAGGTCGCAGTAACCGCATCCGTCACGCCGTTATAGACCTTGTCGGCAAGCAACCATTCGCAGCTCTTACGCGGGGTGGTCCTCTTGGCTCGCTGCAGTGCTGACTTCGTTCGACAGTGAACATAGCTTATGTCACTGGCGTGTCTGCTAGAGAGAAGGAAGCGCAACTGCGTTCCGTTAGCGTCACAGAGCACGCAGGCCAGGAATGTCAAGCCACCGCGATGAGACCTGAAACGCCGTCGACAGTCACGTGAGCTCAATTTTTGAGTGTCCAGATGTGGCTCGGTTAGGGCGGACAGCTGACTAGCCGATCATCCAGGTATGGAAGTCGATGAGGCCTTGTTCACTCAATCTCATGTGCAAGCATCTGATCGAATCTGCCCTATCCCTAGCATGCGCCGGAGCCGTTGAGATATCTTTGATCACTAGACAAATCGTTACAGCGTAGTTCGCCGCGTAGCGCCCGCCCAGATATCCCAACTCACGCCATGGGGCATCTGGCAATCGCTCCGAAGCTACTGCCTGACGATGGATTTCGGAGCAGGAATGGGCCACCACCATCCGAGCTCAATCCCCTTCTACCATCACAGAAGTACTTCACGTTGAAGGCGGCGTTGTGACACGGTTAGATAAGCTCGCTAAAGGCTTTGCAGCCATGGTCTCGCTAGCTCGTTCCATTCGGTGTAGAGACACCTCTTCCGTAAGGAGCCTAGGGGGTAATCGGACCTGACGGCTTCACGACGGGCGAGAGATCGTTGCCCGACTTTTTCACCACCATCGTCACCGTTTCGGCCTCGGTAACGGCATGTGGAGGGAAGTCATAGCTATAAATAGTATGTTGCCAGCTGGGGCCCTAATATCAGTACAACAAAAAGTTGCTGCGCGAAATCGACCGCCGTGTCCGTTACCTGCGCAAGCGCCTCGAGGACGTACGGGTGGTGGCTTATTCGCCCCAGCAAGAGGGCAAGGTGTT
>Ga0213821_1001071_pt1 | contig 13808 bp, 9 predicted proteins | sample MC6MC0909MG_FD_179894 | JGI IMG/M metagenome (GOLD analysis project Ga0213821, IMG submission 179894) | Enriched soil aggregate microbial communities from Iowa State University, Ames, United States - MC6-MC0909-MG | ecosystem: Environmental > Terrestrial > Soil > Unclassified | place: USA: Iowa...
AGCTGAAGACGATGTTCGGCGTCAAACCCATCTCGTTGAACAGGCTGACGAAGTAGGTGCGGCTGGGAGCCACGTCCAGCAGGATCATCGGCTCCGGGCACAGGTCGCGTAGCGATACCTGGGCCTGGCCGGCAAAGCGGTGGTTTTCTGGCAGCAGCACGTAAGGCTTTTGCGGCGGCATCAGCGGCTCGGCTTCGATGGTGCCGTCCAGGTCATGATCGTAGAGAAACGCCAGGTCGAACGTTCCGGCAGTCAGGCCCTGTATCAGCTCTTGCTGCTCGCCGTCGCGCAGGCGGATATCCACGCCTGGGTAACGCTGGCGAAAGGCGGCGATCAGGCGCGGCAGATACAACGGTGCCACGGTTTCGAAACAGCCGATGTCGATCTGCCCGGCCACGGTGTCGTTGTCGGCCAGGGCGTTCTGCTCGAACTCATGGGCCATCTGCAGCAGCGATCGGGTCTTGGCGTAGAAGCGCTTGCCGCTGGGCGTCAGTGATACGCCTTGAGCGTGGTGGCGAATGAACAACTGCACGCCAAAGCTTTCTTCCAGGCTCTTGATGGCCGTGGAGATGGACGGCTGGGCGATGTACAGCTGGCGCGAGGCCTCGGCCACGCTGCCGGCCTCCACGGTGGTGACGAAGTACTTCAGTTGTCGCAAGGTATAGGCAGCCACAGGGGACCTCTCTGACGCTGGTCTGGGCAGACTGGGATCATGCCTGACACTTTACCCCTGACCAGCGGCGAGTGGGCACTGAGAGCGGAAGGATTTACCTATGCCTTGAACAGGTTTTTCGTATGGGCCGAGTTGCCCCGGCCCGTTGCTTCAATCGAATTCCGCGCTCTCCGGAATGCAGTCCTCCCCAATCTGCTTGTACCCCGGCTCACAGCTCATTCCGCAAACTGGAGCCACACTCCGCTTGCGCCGGGACAGCGGTGCAGACGGCTCGGCGGCATCCGCCTGATCCTCAGCACGGGTGTCTGGCAGGTCTTTCATCGGTTCATCTTGCATGCATTGCACTCCTGGGTGGGTTGGTAAGGCCAGGCCAACGATAGGTCGCGCATCAACTGCCACGCAGCTGGAAAAAGGCCCCAGAGGCAACGCAGCCACTGGTCAAAAACGCCCTAACGTCTTTACTGATAGTCATCGGCCCCAGGTAAACGGTGTGCGCTTATGAAGATTGTGGTCACCAGCATTCTCGTCGACGACCAGGCCAAGGCCCTGGCCTTCTACCACTACGTACTCGGTTTCGAGCCCAGACACGACATTCCCATGGGCCGGCACCGCTGGCTGACCCTGACCTCCCCCAACGACCCCAGTGGCGTCGAACTGTTGCTCGAGCCCGACGTACACCCGGCGGCCAAGGTATACAAGGCCGCTCTCAAGCAGGACGGCATCCCCGCCACTTCGTTTGGCGTACGTGATATCCAGGCCGAATACACACGGCTGTGTGCAGCGGGCGTGCAGTTCACCCGGCCGCCCACCGACATGGGCCCCGTCACCGTAGCCGTCTTCGATGACACCTGTGGCAACCTGATCCAGATCGCCCAGAAACACTGACACCGCCCACGCGCAGCAATAAGGAAAACAGATGCGCCACGAATTCAGCGAAGTACTCAACGACCTGGTCGATTACTTTCTGCTTGGCGATATCCAGCTGCTCGAGCGCTTCAAGCACGAGCATGAGCTTCCAGATGACCTGGCCTACGCCTTCACCCATGACGACAGCGGCGACAAGGCGGTGCGCGAAGGCATCGTGCTGCCCCTGGCCGGGGTCGACAACCTGCCCTACCGCATCCTGTTCACGCTCGATAGCCATACCCCGGCCCTGCGCGAAGCCGGCAGCCGGCTGAAGCACCGGCGCAATGGCTATGTGCTGCGTGTGGAGCATGGGGCGCTGATGCTGTACACCTGGCGCATCCTGCAGCACTTCACGCCCAAGACCCTGGGTGACCTGATTGCCCGCTACCAGGTGCCGGGGCGGCCCATCATCGAGCTGGACAACGGCTGGTATGACGTGGAAGTGCTGGCGGGGGCGGTGGTGCGCGAGGGGCTGTACGAGCCAGCGTTCGAGTTCGTGTTGAAGAAGCGCTGGAGCCGCGGTGAGGCGGTTGAAGTGGATACCGGGTATGCGTTTGGCTTGCGTGGCTACTTCGATTGATTCATGGGCTGTACCGGCCTCTTCGCGGGCTCGCCCGCTCCCACAGGTACAACACAAGCCGTGAAATCTGTGTTGTATCTGTGGGAGCGGGCGAGCCCGCGAAGAGGCCGGCACAGCTGCCCCATCAGTTGATATCCCGGTCCTTGGTTTCGGGCAGGAACAGGATCCCCAACACCGCGGTCATTACCGCGATGACGATCGGGTACCACAAGCCGTAATAGATATCCCCGGTCGCCGCCACCATGGCAAACGCAACGGTGGGCAGGAAGCCGCCGAACCAGCCATTACCGATGTGGTAAGGCAGCGACATCGAGGTGTAGCGGATACGTGCCGGGAACAGTTCCACCAGCCAGGCGGCGATTGGCCCGTAGACCATGGTCACGTAGATCACCAGGATGGTCAGCAACAACAGCACCATCGGGTAGTGGATCTTCGCCGGGTCGGCCTTTTCCGGGTAGCCTGCTTCTTTCAACGCACCACTCAAGGTGGCGGTAAACGCCTCGCTCCGCACTTTGAAGTCCGCTGCGGCCATGCTGCTGCCTTCAAAGCTCGGCAGTACCCGCTCACCAATCCGAATCTGCGCCACGCTGCCAGCTTCGGCCGCCTGGTTGGTGTAGGGAATGGCGCGCTTGGCCAGCAGGCTCTTGGCAATGTCGCAGGAGCTGGTGAATTTGGCCTTGCCCACCGGATCGAACTGGAACGCGCACTGGTCAGGGTCAGCCACCACCACGACCGGGTTCTGCTCCTGGGCGACAAATACATCCGGGTTGCCGTACTGGGTCAGCGCCTTGAAGATCGGGAAATAGGTCAGCGCAGCGATGATGCAGCCGGCCATGATGATTTTCTTGCGGCCAATGCGGTCAGACAGGCTGCCGAAGAAGATGAAGAACGGCGTGCCGATCAGCAACGAGCCGGCAATCAGCAGGTTGGCCGTCTGCGGCTCGATCTTGAGCATCTGCAACAGGAAGAACAGTGCATAGAACTGCCCGGTGTACCACACCACGGCCTGCCCGGCAGTGCCGCCCAACAGCGACATGATCACCACCTTGAGGTTGTCCCAGCGGGCAAACGACTCGGTCAACGGCGCCTTGGATGCCTTGCCCTCGGCCTTCATCTTCAGGAACACCGGCGACTCGTTGAGCTGCATGCGGATGTACACCGAGATTGCCAGCAGCAGGATCGACAGCAGGAACGGTACCCGCCAGCCCCAGGCCTCGAACACCTCGGTACCCATGACCGTGCGGCAGGTCATGATCACCAGCAGCGACAGGAACAGCCCCAAGGTCGCGGTGGTCTGGATCCAGGCGGTAAAGAAGCCGCGTCGGCCCTTGGGCGCATGTTCAGCCACATAGGTGGCCGCGCCGCCGTACTCGCCACCCAGGGCCAGGCCCTGCAGCAAACGCAAGGTGACCAGGATGATCGGCGCCACCACGCCGATCGCGCTGTAGCTCGGTAGCAGGCCCACCAATGCCGTAGACAGGCCCATGATGACGATGGTGATGAGGAAGGTGTGCTTGCGCCCGATCATGTCGCCCAAGCGACCGAACACGATAGCCCCGAACGGCCGTACGGCAAAACCGGCGGCAAAGGCCATCAAGGCGAAGATGAACGAGGTGGTTTCATTGACACCGGCAAAGAAGTGCTTGGCGATGATCGCGGCCAGTGAACCATACAGGTAGAAGTCGTACCATTCGAACACCGTGCCCAGGGATGAAGCGAAGATGACCTTGCGCTCCTCCTTGGTAATGCCGCGTTGGGGCGCGCTACTGCCCGTGGATGCGCTGTCGATAACCGCCATGGGTTGCCTCCGTCTTGTCGTCAGGCAGGCCGGAGCACCTCACAGGGAGTCAGTCACACCCCTTTCACCGTCGCACCCAGGCCCTAGGGCTTGCTTTGGTTGCGCGAAGCACGACGAGGCGGGCCGCCTCGGATCGCAGCAAGGTATCTGAAGCATAATCGGGTTTGCCGGGATATCCACCCGCGGCCATACACAAGAGGGCGACATGAACGACAAGGCAACACCAGGCTGGCAGGGGGATATCTGGTTGGCTGACGACTACTGCCTGCTGCGGTCCACGCTAGGCAGGACCGACAGCCACGTGCACTACGCGCACCAGGTGCTTGTCGGCCTTGGGGCGGATGTCGAGGTGCGCCTGGGCGAGCAGATCTGCAGCGGCCCCCAGGTGCTGATCGCGTCGCGGCAACCCCATGCCATCCTCAGTCATGGCGTACCCTGCCTTACCCTGTTCGCCGAACCGCTGGCGTTCGACCTGGCAAACCTTGCCCAGGCCTGCGCGCAAGCCGGCAACAGCGCAGAGCAACTGGCAGAGAGCCTTGAGCGCTGGCCGCGCCGCCCGCTCGACCCGCGCCTGGAGAAAGCGCTCGAGCGAATCCGCGCACTCGACGAGCAGACCTTGCCGGCCCAGGAACTGGCCAGCACAGCCGCACTGTCGATCAGCCAGCTGGAACGTCTGTTCAGCGGTTCACTGAAACTGTCAGTGCGCCGGCTGGTGCTGTGGCAGCGCTTGCGCGTGGCCCTGCAACGGGCGATGGGCGGCGCCAGCCTGACCGAAGCGGCATTGGCGGCGGGGTTTGCCGACTCGGCGCACTTTACCCGCAGTGTTCGCCAGCAATTCGGCCTCAGCCCCGGCGCCGCTTTGCGCCACTTGCGTCTACGTACGCTCGGCTAAAGCCTGGCGCAGCCCCGCCGGCAATACCGCAGGTGGATGAACATCCCCGCTGGCCCACGGCTCACGCAACTGCGCTAGGTACGCCTGCGGATAGTCCGGCCGATCACCGATACCCATGTCGTCGTCCGCCAGCGCATAGCCTGGCAGGTACAGTAGCGTGCCAAGCAGGCGGTCCCAGAGCGGAAAGAACAGCGCAAAGTTGACGTCGCCGGTGCTGCCATACTTCAGGTGATGCAGGCGATGCACCGGCGCCCAGGCAAACACATGGCGCAAGCCGCCAATACGCATGTCCACATTACTGTGCTGTAGCAACAGCTGGATGGACACACTGAACGCCAGCAACGCTGCCACCTCCACGGGTAAGCCGAGCAGCAGCAACGGCAAGGTGCCGCCCAGGGTTTCGAGCAACTGGTGTACGGGGTGTTTCATCCAACCATTGAAGCCGTACAAGCGGGTGACACTGTGGTGCACCGCATGCAGCCGCCACAGCAGCGCGCTGCGGTGGCTGGCGTAATGCACCAGGGTGATGCCCAGGTCGGCCAACGCAATGGCCAGCAGCAACTGCAAGGCCAACGGCCACTGATCAGGCCAAAGGCCTGTTCCCGGCAGCCAGTGGGCAAGCAGCGGGATGGCCGCCACACTGCAGAGGGTCAGGCATTCGTTGATCAGTGCATGGCAAAGGTCGCGGCGGCCATCGCCTTGTGCCTGATTCCAGGCGGCCTTGTAGGGGATGAGCCGTTCGCAGGTGAATGACAGCAACACAGCACTGGCCAGCAGTGGCAGCAGCCACAACGGGTGGTCTGCCAATGACAGTGCCGCGGCAATGAAACCGAAGAAGAATAGCGGGGCATAGAGGGTGCGCATGGGTGACTCCAGGTTGTCAGGAGCCACCAGTGTCGGGCCTGAGGCCAGGAGGGCGCTTGAAGGAACGGCGCATGTACAGGCCCCCTCATACCGCCTCCGCGACCGCCCCCTTCAACTCCACCTGATTGCCATCCGGGTCGTAGCAGTACAGCGAAAGCCCCTCGCCTTCGGCGCCATAACGCCTTTCTGCAGGCTCGACCTTTACCCCGGCGGCGTCCAGGTAGGCGGTCAATGCGGCTTCGTCGAACGGCTCGATACGCAGGCAGAAATGGTGCAGGTTGCGCCCTTCCACCCCCGGTGCCGCCCCGCCTGGCCGCCCCAATGGGCCGTCCAGGGTGACCAGGTCGATCATCGCCGTGCCCGTGGCCAGGTGCACCATGCCCAGGTCTTCCCGTACGCGGCTCACATGGCAGCCGAGCAACTCGGTGTAGAAAGCAACGCTGCGCGGCAGGTCGCTGACCCGCAACACAAGGTGATCGATATGCTTGATGGTGAACGGTCGCATGCCTGGGCTCCTTACGGCGTTTACGCAATGACGTTCGCCACCATAGCCCAGGTCGCTGGAGCGTGACCAGAATCAGCTACTCGTTCACCAACCGTTGCAGAACGCCCCCTTCATGGTGCGCCAGGATACGCAGCAGTTGGTCGACCAGCGCCCGGTCTGGGGCATCCAGGTGGAAGTGGTGCCCGCCTGGGTGCCAGGAGATCTTCGCCTGGCTGGGCAAGGCGGCCTGACGCCGGGTAAAGGCCTCACCGGTGAACGCCCCCTGGCGGCCGAACAGCAGGTACAACGGGCAGCGGATCTGGCTCAGCAGGTCGCACGCTTCGCGCTCGGTCAGCGGCATGGGTTCGGGCAACACCAGCCGCGGGTCGTGACGCCAGCAGTAGCCATCGCCCAGTTGCAGCAGGTCGCGCAATGCCAGCAGCCGTGCGGCACCTTCCGACAGCTCGGTGTCCAGGCGCTCGCGGCGTTGCGCCAGGGCGGTGTCCAGGTCGTCGAAACGGCCGACGTCCGGCTCGGCAAAGCCCGGAAGCTGGCTGCGCTGGACCATGCGCCTCAGTCGATAGGCCCGCGCCAGGTGCTGCACGCGGTCATCCTCGGCCACCGTGAACGGTGCCCCCATACCGTCGAGGAAGGTCATGCTGGCAATGCCGCTGGTCATGGCCGCCAGCAGCGACGCTACACCGGTGCCCATCCCATGGGCCAGCACATGGAATTGCGCCAGGCCCAGGCTGTCGGTCACCGCCAACATGTCTTGGGCATGCTCCCATAAGTAGTAGCCACTGTCGTGGCGGCGATGGTCCGAACGACCATGACCGACCAGGTCGGGGGCCACCACGAAGCAGCCGTCCAGCATCGGTGCCAGGCGTTCGAACGAGGCAGCGTTGTCCAGCCAGCCATGCAAGGCCAGTACGGGGATACCGTCTTCGGCGCCCCAGGTGCGGACCGCTATTTCAATACCATCGAGGTCGAGCAGGTGATCTTTCGGACTGCACAGCGAACGCATTGCAATTCTCCTTGGCTGCCTGCGCCTTAGCCTGCCTCACCCTCTCGCAGATCCCCCCTCGCTGCTAGCCCCTCACCGACCCGCGCATGTGCAGGACCGACCGTTGCCGACAACTATCTACCGCACCATGGCGCCTTGATAAGCGTGGACTATCCGCCCCCCACGCAAGAGATCGTTGCCATGACCCAGCCCACGCCGTTACATCAGAGCCAGATAACCCGGACACTGCCGAAATGGAGCAAGGTTCTTCACCCCGCACACACGCACACAGTGCTGCAAAGCCTGCGCAAGGAATACCTGGCTGAAGATGGCTCCCCTCACTCGTGGTACGCCACTGCCGACGGGCAAGCGCGTGAGCAGTTGCACAGCGCGATCGAAACGCGGAACAAATACCTGGCGCAAGTCAGGCAGGCCTTGGCCGGTTTCAAGGACATCATCGACTTCTGTACCCCTCTGCTGACCCGGCAGCTGCAGGTAAGCGTGCCCGTAGACAGGGCGCAATATGTGTTCCAGCCCTTCGAACCAGAAGCCAACATCTGGGTCGGCGTACCCGACGTGGAAGCGCCCTTGGTCCCTGACCTTGAGGTGGATATCACGGCCACTCGCACTGTGGGCGAACCGCAAACACGCAGCTTGCTGGAGGCTGCCCTGCACAACTTCGAGGGCCTGGCCGAAGTAGGCACTTACAGCAGACTCACCTGCGCGGCAGGCAGCGATACGCCCCTACCGGGCCTGACGATGGCGGACTTCGTCAACCATTGTCGGGCGGTGGACCTTGGCAAACGCTATCAAGAGCATTTGCTGGCCACCCACGAGGGCGTCAATCGCGCCGAAATCCAGCACCTGTCGATAGCAGCAAATCGTGAAGCCCTCAGGGTCCAGGCACTGATTGCGAGGCTCAAAGGCCTGCTGAGCAGGCCTGGGCTCGAGGCGCTTACGCAACTGTGCGACGGCGAGCCTCAGCCCACCTATGGAAACCAGGCATTGCACTGCTGGAACTTCAGCCTGTTCGGTATCCCCGTCCACGAAATGCTGTTCATGGGGCCAGACGCCCCGGACCGGCAAAACCCCTGTATCGTGTATATACCGGGCGACAGCGAGCACCCGGTGAGGGAATTTGCTTCTCGCCAGGACGCCGGCAAGCACCTGCGCAGCCGGCTATTGCAAAGCGAGTTTCGCCGAGCCCTGGTGCAGTGCGCCTACAAGGACAGGCAAAAGGAACTGGCCGACAACCTGGCACATGCGCTGTTCGAAAAGGACGAAGCAGGCAGATGCAAACCCCGAACCCTGCCCGTACTCCATTTCACCCCCTCGCTCATCCGAAGCGACCCTTGGGCGACCCTGTACAACGCACACCTTGCGCGCATGAAGGCCGACGCAAAAACCATTGCGGTGCCTACCGCCGAGGTCGACGCCAGGGCCCGTGAAAAGCGCCTGAAGCACTGGCTCGAATTGGGCATGAATGTACTGAACGTTGCCGCCTTTTTTGTCCCGGGGTTGAACACGGTCATGCTGGGCGTTTTTGCATACGATCTGATGAGCTCGGTTTTCACCGGGTTCGAGGCGTGGGAAGAAGGTGATACCCGGCAAGCACTGGCGCAACTGGAATCGTTGGCAGTCAATGCGGCGGTGATGGCCGGTTTTGCCACGGGTGCCAAGATCGTCCAGGCATCAGGCTTTGTCGATGCGCTGACCAGTGTGTGGCATGAAGGCAAAGAAGTGCTCTGGCACCCCGACATGAAGCCATACGCGAGCACATCGCCCATCCCTGATCAGGCTGAACCCGATTCGCTCGGCCAGCTGCACGTCGATGGCAAGACCTTTGTCAAACTGGACGGGACGCTGTACGAAGTGTTTCAGGACGCAGAACAGCAATGGCGCATTCGCCACCCCAATGATGCGCAGGCCTATGCCCCACCCCTGCTGCATCAGGGGAACGCTCGCTGGCAACTGGCGCATGAACAGCCTCTGGAGTGGGACCGCGCACAACTCGTGCGCCGCCTCGGCAGCTATAGCGCAGGCCTGGACGACAGCGAACTGGACAACGCCATGCGCATCACCGATACCGATCAAGCCGTGTTGCGCCGCACCCACGCTGCCGGCGTGCGCCCACCCGCCTTGTTGCTCGACACGCTAAAGCGCCTGCAACTGGATAACCAGGCACAACACATCATCACCCGCGTACGCCATGGGCTGCCGCTGGCTGCGCACGAGAACTTTGCCTTACCCGAGTTGCTGCGCCTGCCGGGGTGGCCTGAGGGGAACGTGATCAAGGTGTACCAAGGGCCGGAACCTTGGGGCGAATCGGTGCGCTACGGCGCTAGTGACACGGTTGGCCAGGTAGAAATCGAAGTGACCCGTAACGACCTGGACAATGGCCAGCTGAGCCAGGCAGTGTTGGCCCAGATGGATGAAGAAGCCATTCTACAGTTGCTGGGTGACACGCCGGCCGAGCACCGACCATCCATGCTGAACCATAAGCTCGCACAACGCCTTGAACAACATCGTGGGGCTCTGTTGAGCAGCCTGCAACACAGTCAGCGGCCCACCCTCCCGCCAACCGCACAACCTCTCGCCCGGCAGTTTCCCGGCCTGCCTGACAGCGCGCTCGAAGCATTGCTGGCCAGCATCAGCAATGTGGAGCAGGAACGCCTGGCACACGGACGTGTACCTCTTCGCATTGCCGAGGAAGCCCGGCTTCTGCAAGCACGGGGGCGGCTTGACCGCGCCATCCTTGGCATCTTCAGGCCCAGCCTGGCTAATGATGACAGCCAGCGCCTGATACAAGCACTGCAAGCCGAGCACCCACAGGCCAACTCGGCCCGGTTGCTGCAACTCGCCCTGGGCGATCGCCAGCACTGCGCCACACTGCTCGGCCAGCAACCGATCAACCCCAGATTCCGCTCCCCCTTGCGCTTGGCCAGCGGCCAGCTTGGCTATCCCCTGAGCGGCCGAGGTTCCCAAGGGCGCGCCTTGCCAGCCGCGCGCCGGCTTCGGGCGCTCTACCCCGAGCTCAGCGGCCAGCAAATCAGCGCATTGCAAACCGAACTTGCCTTGGCAGGCGACCTGGGGAGCGTGATCAGTCGGCTTGAAGTAGAGCAACGCACCCTCAACCGTGATCTCAACCGCTGGGTAAGCGCTTCAGCCAATCTTGAGGAACGCTTTGATCGGCAGCGGTGCGCTGCGCGACTGCTGAGTGCTTCGCGCCGAGAAGGCGGTGCGCAACGCGCAGTACTTATGCTGGACTACATGCAAATGGAAGCGCTGCCACCGTTTACTGCCCCTATGCCGCATATCCGGCAACTGGTGCTTGACGGGCTGCAGATGCGGCGCCTGGAAGGCGGTTTTTTGCCAAACTTCCCAAACCTGGAAACCCTGAAAATAATCGGCAACCCGGATATGGACGCCGAAACCTTGTTCGAGGCACTCAAGTCTGCGCCACGGCTACGCGAACTGACCCTGACAAACAATGGCTTGACGAGCCTTTCAGCCACTGCCCGACAGGCCATCGGAGCGATGCCCGGCCTGAGGGTACTGGTCCTCAGCCGCAACCGGCTACGGCTCAATAGTGCCAGCCTGGCCTTCCTGACCCGTTTGCCCCTGGATGGACTTAGCCTGGGCAGCAATCAGATCACACTTGACGAAAGCCTGGCCGCCCAGTTTCAGGACATGATCCACCCCAAGGTGCTGCACCTGTCGGGCAACCCACTGCGGCTGGCGCCAGACCTGCGCTTCATGGCCCGCCTGAGCCATCTGGACCTCGAGGGTTGCCAACTGCAGCAGTGGCCGGACAGCCTGACAATCCTGATGAGCCAGCCGCAGTATCAACTGCGCTATCTGAACCTCTCCTTCAACCGCATTCGTACCCTGACAGATTTGCCAGGTGTGCTGCGAACCCCCTTCGCCCGCGATGTCGCCGCGCGCTTGCCGGAGCGCCGCTGGCTGTTCAACTACAACACCTTGGAAGCCCAAACACGCGCACGCCTGGGCAGTAGTGGCGTAAACGTATTCGAGCACGCAGGCGACGTGCCCCAGTGGCAAGGCCTATTCCGTGGCCAGGCGAGCAGTGTCGAAGAGCAACTGTGGCGCGATCTGTTCGACCAAGGTGAGAATGCGGCCTTGCTCGGGGTGCTGGAGCGGCTTGCCCAGTCGGCAGAAGCGCGGCGCGATGCCGTGGCGTTGAGGGAGCGTGTCTGGAGCTTGCTGGAGAACGCTGCCCAGGACACCGTGCTGCGCGAACGCCTGGCCACGGTGGCCGGCGACTTCCCGCCAACCTGCGGCGACGCAGGTGCCGACGCTTTCAGTGCCTTGGAGATAGAAGTGTTGGCCCACGAAGCTGCAGGCCAGGCCGGTAGCCGACCGGCCGATCTGCTGAACCTGTATTGCAAGTTGTATCGACGCGATCAGGTCAATCAACTGGCTGACCGCATCAGTTTGAAAAGGTCCGTGCGCAAACAGGCGCTGCTCGATGGCGTCTTTAACGGCGACCTCCCCTCATACGACGAGCTCGACGACCCCTCCGCCTTTCCAGACATCGACCTTGAAACGGGGCTGGTGGACGATATCGAGCTGCGCCTGGCCTTGCGCCAGTCCTTGGCGGCTGCGCTGGACTACCCTGAGCCGAGCCGAGGCATGCTGTATCGCGACACGGCCAGAATCAACCAGACCATCATCAACCGTGTGAAAGCAGCCGTCGTGGCACTGGATACAGACGCCACAGCCCGGGAGCAATGGTTGAACCAGCAGCCGGGCTGGGTGGAGTACCTGAAACGGGAACATGCGGCACAGTTCAGCCTGATCACCGATTTTTGGCGGCCAGGCCTGGACTACCTCTATTATTGCCTGGATGAAACCGCCGACCCGGTAACCTCCCTGGACAACTCTGTGCTACGCGCATTGACCAGCGTCATGCCGGAACACCCCTTGGATGCTCGGGGTATTCTGCGTCGCGTGGCGATCACCGAGCAGCAGTATCGCCAAGGCGTGGACCTGCTGACTGCCGAGCAGCAGCAGGTTGAAAACGGCCTGCTGACAAGCCTCACTCGCCAGACGCAGACCATGGGCAGTTAACCCGCAGTCACTGGCCGCGCAAGCCTTCAAGTAAGGCCAGCCGGCCACCTGCATGGCAGAACACACGTAACACCCGCATACGCATGAGCGCCCTGGTCAGGCAATTATCTACCGCACAGTGCGCCGGCGTATGCGGCCCCATAGCGGCTCCCGTACACGGAGTGCCGACATGAGCCACACCCCTTATCACCACGCGCAAATGGCGCGTACCCTGCCCGGCTGGAGCAAGGCGTTGCACGGCGAGCATGCCCGCCAGATCACGGCGCGCTTGCACAAGGACTACCAGGACGGCCAGGGGAATACCTACGCCTGGTATCAGCAGGCAGACCAACCTACCCGGCAGGCCCTGCAGCGCGCGATCGCAAAACGCGATGCCAGCGCCAGGGCCTTGCATGCAGCGCTCGGCAACTTGCAGGGCGTCACCGAGTTCTGCGCCCCTTTGCTGCAAAAGCAGCTGAACATCGACACCCCGGTCACCCAGGCGCAATACGTTTATCAAGCGACCACCGTAAAGCAACCCGTCGGGCTGCCCACGGGCCCGGCAGTGCCCCATGAGCAGGGCGAGACCGTACCCAAGGGTGCCCCGCAGTACCGCAGCCTGCTCGAAGCGGCCCTGCACAATTTCGAAGGCCCTGCCGACACCACGCCGTTCAGTCGCCTGCAGCACAGCCGGCAGGACATCAGGGCCATGGCTGGTCTGACGTTGACAGGCTTCATTGAGCAATGCCGGGCACTTGACCTGGGTCAGCGCTACCAGCTGCACCTTGACCAAATCTTCGCCGGGCCAGACAGAACCGAACTGCAAGCGCTGGCCATCACTGCACGGCGCGACGCGTTTCGTGTGCAAACCCGTATCGCTGGCTGCAAAGGCCACCTCAGCCACGCCGGCGCTTTCGCGCTGCATGGCCTCTGTGCCGAAAACGCCGACCCCTCCTATCAAGGGCGTCCCCTGCGTTGCTGGCAGTTGCAGCTGTTTGGCATCCCGATCCATGAACTGCTGTTCATTGCCCCCCTGCAAAACCGCAAGCATGACCCGGTATTTCTCTACAACCCGGTGGATGTCGATGCGCTCAGGGAGTTCGCCTCGCTGCGCGAAGCACGCACGTATTTGCGCCAGCAGCTGATGCTGGACGACTACCGCAAGCGCTTCGTCGCCCTGGCATTGCAGGCCCAACAGGCAACTTTGAGCAAGCGCCTGGAGCGCGCCCTCTACAGCAACGCCGACCAGAAAGAAGGGGCGCAGCTGAAACCTCGCAAATCGGTACACCTGGAATCCATCGACAGAAGCTTGCCCGATGCCCCTTGGGCCCTACTGGAATCCAGCCACCTTGCGCGTCTGAGAGCAGACGCTCGCAGGGTCGCGGTTCCCACCAAAGATGTTGACGCCAGGGTACGCTTGCAGAACATCGACTACTGGCTGGGCCTGGGTATGACCGTGCTGAATGTCGCAGCGATGGTCGTGCCATGCCTGAACCCGATCATGTTGACCTTCGGCGCCGCGCAAATCATGGGCAGTG
>Ga0213821_1001078_pt1 | contig 13713 bp, 10 predicted proteins | sample MC6MC0909MG_FD_179894 | JGI IMG/M metagenome (GOLD analysis project Ga0213821, IMG submission 179894) | Enriched soil aggregate microbial communities from Iowa State University, Ames, United States - MC6-MC0909-MG | ecosystem: Environmental > Terrestrial > Soil > Unclassified | place: USA: Iowa...
TTACCCAGCCGGAAGGCCTGGCGCGCGCCAACATCGGCGCGGGCTATCGCGTGATCGACCAGACCGGCAAGACCGTGCTGGAAAAATGGGGCGACGGCATGCCGCTCGCGTCGATGCAGCGTGTCGTCTTCAACGACGATGACGACTCGTCGAGCATTCTCGTGGACCTGCAGGGCCGCGAGATCACGCGCCTGCGCGGCCGCTACGCCGTCGACTATCACAAGGCCAGCGAGGGCGTGGTGCCCTATAGCGACGGCGACAACAAGTACGGCTTCATCGACGCAAACGGCAAGCGCGTCGTGGGCGCGCACTTCAATCAGCTTGGCCCCTTGAAGGACGGCCTGGCGCGGGCCCGCCGCCTGGAACGCACGGGCAAGCTGTACGGCTACGTCGATCTGACCGGCCGCTATGCAATTGCACCGGCATTCACGTGGGCCGACGACTTCCACGAAGGCCGCGCGCTGGTGCGCCGCAACCGGCTCGTCGAGTACATCGACACGCAGGGCAATACCGCCGCGCTGTTCGGCGTACTGTGCGACACCGTCGTGGTCGTTGATGCGCAGGACCAGCAAAGCTGGCCGCCGCAACCGCTCACATGCCCCGAGGCCACCGGCATCAAGCCGCCCGTGACCACCAACGCCAACGCCAACGCAGAATGATCATGACGTCACGCGTGCTACGAAATACCCGCATTGCCTGCGCCCTGGCCGCGCTGGGCGCGTCCCTGCCCGCCGCAGCGCAGATGCAGATCGGCTACTCGCCAGGCCACCTGTATTGCCTCTCGGAAGCCAACTACTCGGACTATCCGGCCTATCCGGCCGCCGACGACATCAACTCGAGCAATCCCTTTCGCAACGGCTGCATCCGGGATCTGAACGACGGCCGCGCCGCGGCGCTGCTGCCGTCCGCGCTGGAACATATCGACCGCGTGCCGCGCGACAGTTCGTTGCGCCGCCACGCGTGGGGCTTCCTCGATCAAAACGGCCGCGTCGCGATCAAGCCCATTTTTGAAGCCGTGGGCGACTTCCGCCACGGCCTCGCCGCGGTGCAATGGCAAGGCAAGTGGGGATTCATCGATCGGAACGGCCGGATGGCGGTGCCCCCGCGCTTTGACAGCGTGCAGGATTTTGTCGAGGTCGGGCTGGCGGTGGTCACGCTGGATGGAAAGCCGATGCTGATCGACCGCCAGGGCGATCAGGCGGGCCAGCCGTTCGAAGAGGTGGTGCGCGCCGTGCGCCTGGACGACGGCGTGCCCGCACGGGCGACCGTCCAGTACAAGGAGGAGTACCGCTCGTCCGCCGGCGAACGCCGCTACGGCGGTAGCGGCGTCGTGATCACGCGGCCGCTGGGCGACAAAGGCCTGTACATCGCCACCAACGGGCAGGCCAAATATGGCGTGGTGGACAAGGACTGGAACTGGATCCTGGATCCCACGTTCGACGACATCTCCACGCACGACAACGGCAACCTGGCCACCGGCTACGGCCCCGACGGCTCGGTGCTGGTGACGGCGCAAGGCAAGATCATCGGCGCGGACCAGAAGTACGAAAGCGTGCTGACCGTGGGCAAGGCGTTCTACAGTGCAGAGCTGCCCGGGCGCGGCGGCTTTACGGTGCTGGATCGCAATGGCGATGCCGTCGCCACGCTGACGCGCGAAGAGGCCCAGACGTCGGAGCGCTACGCCGACACCATCGTGTACCGTTCGAACGACAACCTCATGGCGCTGATCCCCGGACGTCCGGCCCCGGTAACGCTGGGCGCGGGGCTGTCCGCTGGCGATGAGATCGAAGGGTATGTGCTGTTCGTGGACGGTTCCCGCCGCGCCACGGGTCTGCTGACGCCTGCCGGCGCCTGGCTGCACGGTGACACGGCGCCTGCCTGGCTGGCGGACGCCCGCCGCTTGGAGACGCGCGAAGGCAATCTGTGGCTGTCCGACGCGCAGGGCGCGCTGCTCAACGTGGTGGACAAGAGCGGCAAGCCGCTGCTCACGCCGGAGACGGTCCAGACGCTGCAGAACCAGCAACTGCGGCTGATCGGCACTGGGGTGCCCGGTGGTCCGCTGGGCCTGCTGGGTCAAAGCCACTGCCATTGCGAAGACGTCCAGGTGGGGCTGCTGCTGGCCGACGGCAGCACGGTGACCGATCCTTCCTGGATCTCCGTGACGGCGCTGGACGACACCGAGCGCGATGCCACCGGCAGTCTTACGGCAGACCAGTTGCGCTACGAGGCCGAGACCGACGACGGCATGGTGCTGCTGGACGCGCGCGGCAAACGCCTGGAACTGCCCGCGCAGCAGCACATCGGAATGTTCCGCCACGGTTACGCGCAGGTCTATGGCGACGGCGTGGTGCGGATGATCGACCGCGCCGGCAAGACGTTCGAGCTGCCCGAGAATTTCGACTCGCAGGTTGTCGCACCGGGTGTGGTGCGCTTTGTGAAGACGGCAGCCGATGACGCGCCGTGGGGTCTCTACGATTTCGTGGCCGGCAAGCTGCTGGCCGCCCCCTCGTTCCGCAGCATCGGCGACTTCCAGGACGGCCAGGCAATCGCGTCGCTGGGCGCGGATCGCGTCGGCGTCATCGGCTTGCAGGGGCAATGGATTCTGCCGGCCAGCCATCACGGTGCGGAGCGCGTCAACGACACGTTGTGGCGCGTGACTCGGCCCGGCAAACAGGAAAACGAGTACGAGCGCCCCGCTGCGGTATTCAACACGAAGGGCCAGGCGCTGACCGCGTTCATGCGCGGCTTGCAGGTCGGTGACTTCGGCGATGGCTCCGTCAGCGCGGGCAACAGCGAGCGGCGCTGGATCATTTCGCCGGACGGCTCGGACGCCCTGGACATGAAGGACGCCGACTACATTCGGCTGGGCGACTGGATGGAGATCCGCCGCGCCGACCGCCAGGGTTACCTGAACGCGAAGGGCGACTGGCAGATCTCGCCCGCCGCTCGCAAGGGTTCCGCCTTTCAGGGTGCGCCGGCGCGTGCACTGTCGGCGGACACCGCGGGCACGCACCTGATGGATGCCAATGGCAAGGTGCTTGCCACCCTGCCCCAGGGCGAATGGAACTGGCCGCTGCGCTCCGGCCTTCTGCTGCGCCATTACACGGCGAACCGCGGCACCGTGACGGACTACACGGACCTGTCGGGCAAGACCCGGTTCACGGTCGAAGGGTTTGGGTCGGCGTTTGCGGAAGGACGCGCCGTGACGCATCTGTCCGGCGGCGGCGTGCGCTGGGTGGACGCCAAGGGCGCGCTGATCGGCCCGGCATTCGAAGCGCTGGGTCCGATGCGCGAGGGCCTGGCGCCGGCCAGCAGCAACCGCAGCTATGGCTACGTGAACGGTAAAGGCGAGTTCACCATTCCGGCGGAATTCCGTGCCTTGTCGGGCTTCACGAACCAGCGCGCGGTCGTGTCGACGGAAGACGACTCGCGGATCATCGACACCAACGGCGGCCTGGTCGCGCAAGTGAAGATGGAATGCGGCATCCGCACGCTGTACGGCGCGGCCGGCCAACGGCTGTGGCCGCTGCGCATGCCGCACGGCTGCAACCGCACGGCGGCGTCGCGAGCCTACTGAGCGTCCAGCGCGAGATAGCGGCGGGTCTGCACGATCTCTTCGCGCTCCTTGAAGCTGGTCAGGCGGTCCGCCAGCGCGCTGCTGTCGCCCGTCTGACGGATGGCCTGCAGCGTGGCCTGCATCGCGTGGATCGCCGCGCGCTGCAGGTCCGATGGGATGATCGCCAGGCGATATCCCATCGCGGCCAGATCCGGCAGCGGCACCAACGGCGTCTTGCCGCCGTAAAACATGTTGATGAGCTTCAGACCCGGCAGCCGCTCGGCGATGGCGCGGATCTGCGCCAGCGTTTCGGGCGCCTCGACGAAGATCATGTCCGCGCCGGCCTTCAGGTACAACTCGGCGCGCGCGATGGCGGCGTCAAAGCCCTCGACCGCGATGGCATCCGTTCGCGCGATGACCAGCGTGTCCGCGTCCGCAAGCGCTTGGCGCGCGATGTGGACCTTGCGCGCCATCTCGCCGGCGTCCACCAGGCTCTTGTCGTCCAGATGGCCGCAGCGCTTGGGAAAGGACTGGTCTTCGATATGAAACGCGGCCACGCCGGCCCGCTCCATCGTGCGCACCGTGCGCTCCACATTGGCCGATCCGCCAAAGCCGGTGTCCGCATCCGCGACCACCGGCAGGCCGCTCGCCTCGACGATCTTTTCCACGCGGTCCATCACTTCGGTAAAGCTGAGCAGGCCGATGTCCGGATAGCCGGCCGCGCGCGCAATGGCGCCGCCGCTGGCGTACACGGCCGAAAACCCGGCGGCGGCAACCAGGCGGGCCGACAAACCGTCGTACGCGCCGGGCGCCACCACGATGCTGTCCGAAAGATGTTGGCGCAGTCGCGCGCCGGGGGATGCTGTGGCCGTCATGATGGGCATTCCTTCAATGCGGGGATCTGATGCCTGCATGATCGGCGTGCACTATTAAAATGTCCAATATATTGAAAATTGCTGATTAGTACTTTTTGGATATCAAAATGGAATTGCGCCATCTCCGCTATTTCGTCGTCACCGCCGAGGCCCAGCATTTCACGCGCGCGGCAGAATTGCTGAACATGGCGCAACCACCGCTCAGCCAGCAGATCCGCCAGCTTGAACAGGAGGTCGGCACGCCGCTGTTCGACCGCACGGGCCGCGGCGTGGCGCTGAACGACGCGGGACGCGCATTCCTGGCGTGTGCGCAGGACATCCTGCAACGCGCGGACGCCGCGGTGCGCACGGCACAGCGCGCCGCGCGCGGCGAGGTCGGCGAATTGACCTTGGGATTCACCGAGTCGGCGTCCTTCAATGGCGTGGTGACCGAGCTGATCCGGCAATATCGCGAGCGCTACCCGGAGGTCGAGATGACGCTGGCGCAGGGCGACAGCGAAACGCTGGTGGCGCAGTTGCGCGACGGCACGATCGATGCCGCGTTCGTGCGTCCGCCGTTCGCGCTGGACGGCGGGTTGGCGTTCACGCAACTGGTGGAGGAGCCGTTGGTGGTGGCGCTGCCGGCAGGTCATGCGCTTGCGCGACGCAAGCGGCTGGCACCCGCCGACCTGCAGCACGAGACCTTCATTCTGTACTCGCGCAAATCAGGCTATGGGCTCAGCGCGGACATCATGGCGGCGTGCCGGCAGCACGGCCTGAGTCCGCGCATCGGGCAGCAGGCGCCGCAGTTGTCGTCAGCCGTGAACCTGGTAGCGGCAGGCATGGGCGTGGCGATTGTGCCGGCATCGCTGCGCCACCTGCGGCCGGACGGCGTGGTTTATCGGCCGTTCGCGCTGCAATGGCCGCGCGCGGTGCTGGGACTGGCTTTGCGCGACGCGCCGGGTGGACGGGCCTCGAATCTGCTGGCGCTGGCGCGGGCCGCCGGCAAGTCCTGACGCGCCGTTGGCGATAGCGCCATGATCGATGGCTGCCGCGGTGTCGCGCCGTTGCGTGGCGCCGTTGCGTGGCGCGCTTATCGCGGCGCCCTTATCGTGACGTGCTCAATCGTCGTGCGATTCGTGCACGGCAACCGCGCCGCGCTTCCAATAGCTGGCCGCGCGAATGCGGCTCTTGTCGATGCCGTGCTGCGCCACCATGATTTCGCGCACGGCCTTCGCCGTGGCCGATTCCGCCGCCACCCACACATAGCCTTCGCCTGGCGGCAGCACCAGTTCGCGCGCGGCTTCGAGCAGCAGCGTGCTGTAGCCCGGCGCGGTGCCATTGCGATGCAGCCAGCGGACCGACGCCTGGGCGGCCGTTTCCAGCGGCATCTCGTTGGACGCTGCCGGCACTTCGATCATCACCAGCGCCTGCGCCGAAGCGGGCAGCTCTTCCAGCCGGCGCGCAATGGCGGGCAACGCGGTTTCGTCACCGATCAGCACATGCCAGTCGAACGCGGTGGGCACCACGAACGAACCGCGCGGCCCGCCGATGCCCAGTTGCTGGCCGGGCGCGGCCTGTTCCGCCCACGTCGACGCGGGACCGTCGCCGTGCAGCACGAATTCGATTTCCAGCTCCTGGCGCGCCGTATCGAAGCGGCGCGGCGTGTAGTCGCGCGCTGCCGGCCGAGGCACGCCCTCGGGAAACTTGATGCCGTCGGGCCCGGCCGTGGGCAGCACGGGCGGTTGCGAGGGATCGGCAGGAAAAAAGATCTTCACGTGGTCATCGAAGGACGCGGACACGAAGTCCTGCAGATCTTCGCCGGTGAAAGTGATGCGCGCCAGCAGGCCAGCGATGCGCTCGACGCGCGTGACGGTCAGCGTGCGCATCTTGAGGGTGTGGCGCACACGCGCCACGGTCAGGTCGCTTTGACTCATGGAAACTCCAGTTGGATGGGACGGGATCACGCGCCGGCTTTGCCGGTGATCTCGTCGGTCGCACGCGCCAGGATGGCCGCGATGCGTCGTTGTTCGGTGGGCGAGGCGTCGGTGCGGTCCAGCAGTGCGCGCTTGAGCGCCTGGCGCGCCTCGACGAATTCGGGCAGCCAGCCGGTGCGGGCGTCCTCGCCCTCGGGGCCGGTGGTGCGCGGCTGGCCGCTCCAGGCCTGACGCATGTAATCCATCTTGCGCGCGACGTGCTTGAGCTTGTTGAACATCAGCGTCAGGCGGTGGCGGTTGGCGTCCAGATGCGCCTTGCCCGGTTCCGCCAGGTGATAGCGCTTCTTGGCGCCCTCTTGTTCGACGGTGGCGTAGCCCAGCTCTTCCAGATAGGTCAGTGCGGGGTAGACCATGCCGGGGCTGGGCGTATAGAAACCATTGCTGAGCGCGCCCAGCGCCTTGATGAGTTCGTAGCCGTGGCTGGGGTTTTGTTCCAGCAAGCCGAGCAGCATCAGTTGCAGGTCGTCGCTGGATACTTTGCGGCTGCGGGTGAAGCCCCGGCCATCACCGCCGAAACCGTCTGCGTCACCGCGCCCGTCGGCGGAACCTGAGAACCAGTCGCCGCTGCTGCTGGCGTGGCGCGGATGGAGGTGGCCGTGGTGGTGACCGTGGTGGTGACCGTGGTGGTGGGTGCCGGACTGATTGCGGCCGTGGTGAGAATGGCCGTGAGAGTAGGCTTGGCGCATGAGTAGCTCTTAAGATATGTCTTACGATAGCTCGTACGATATACCCGCCGAACGGACGGCGTCAACTCCGCCCCCAGCTTCCCCGATGATCGTCTAGCGCCCAGCCCCAATCGCCACCGCCGGACCGGCCTGCACCCAACGCGCAAAATCCGCGGCGTTGGGCTCATCCGGCGCAGGCGCGTAGACGACGAGCCGCAGGTGGCGGCTTTCGTCGACGCTCAGAGTGGCGTGCTCGAACGCGATATCGCCCAGCGCATCCACATGCAGCGTGCGCAGACCCATGCACGTGCCATGCACGTCGTGTTCGCGCCACCACGACTGGAATTCGGGCGACACACGTTCCAATTCATCAACCAATTCGGCGATATCGGACACGCCGGTGGCGCTGGCGAAATCGCGCCGGAACGAGGACAGCATGCGCGGCGCCTGCGCCATCCAGTCCACAAAGCGTTCACGCATCGCGGGATCCACGAACAGCATCCAGAGCAGGTTGCGCCGGCCCGGCGCCTGCCCGGAAAAATTGAACACCTTGTCCGCCGCGGCGTTCCACACAACCACGTCCCAACGCAGGTTCAGGATGTAGGCGGGCCGCGCGGGCAGGTCGTCCATCAGGCGGCGGACCTGCGCGGGCACGGTGCACCATGTGCGGCCGGTCTCGGCAGGTGGGCGCTGGTGCGCCAGCAGATACAGGTGGCGGCGCTCGGCGTCGTCCAGCCGCAGCACGCGCGCCAGGTTTTCCAGAAAGGCGGCCGACACGCTGATGTTGCGGCCCTGCTCGAACCACGTGTACCAGGCCAGTCCGACGCCAGCCAACGCCGCCACTTCCTCGCGCCGCAGTCCGGGCGTGCGGCGGCGGCGTCCCGGGGGCAGGCCCAGGTCTGCGGGACTGAGCCGTTCGCGGCGCAGCCGCAGGAATTCGGAAAGATCGGCGCGGGTGCGATCCAGACGGTTGGGAGTAGCGGGTTCGGTCATGACGCTGTTGCAGGGAGTAATAGCATAAACAGCTAAATTGTATAAGGCTAAAGCACCGCCCAGAATAGCGCCGATCCTGACTTTCCGGGCGCCTTTCATGTCGACCTCCACCCTTCCCTCCAAGCAGTCAACCGCCCTTGCCGACGCCGCTTCGCCACGGCTGGGCAAACTCGGCTTGGCCGTGCTGCTATCCGGCGGCTTCATCACGATCTTCGACCTGTTCGTGGTGAACGTGGCCATTCCCAGCATGCAGGCCACGCTCTCGGCCAGCTTCGCGCAGATCAACTTCATCATCGCCGCCTACGAACTGGCGTACGGCGTGCTGCTCATCGCAGGCAGCCGGTTGGGCGACCGCCACGGCCGGCGCCGGCTGTTCATGCTGGGCATGGCGGGCTTTGCGCTGGCCTCGGCGCTGTGCGGCCTGGCGCCCACACCGGACACGCTGATCGCCGCGCGCATCCTGCAGGGCGCGGCGGCGGCTCTGCTGTTTCCCCAGGTGTATGCGCTGATCCGCGTCAGCTTCGAGGGACATGCGCGGCGCCGGGCGTTCGGACTGCTGGGCATGACGCTGGGCCTGGCAGCGATCGCCGGACAAGTGCTGGGCGGATGGATCGTCCATGCGGATCTGTTCGGCCTGGCGTGGCGCGCCATCTTCCTGATCAATCTGCCGCTGGGGCTGCTGGCCTGCTGGCTCGCCCGGCACATCCCGGAATCCGCCGAACCCTCGGGCGCGGCGATGGACTGGCCCGGCGCCGCGCTCGTGGGGCTGGGACTGGCGTTGCTGCTGCTGGCGCTGATCGAGGGCCCCGCGCGCCAATGGCCCGCCTGGACGCTCATCTGCGCTGCGGCATCGATGATCGCGTTGGGGGTATTCGTGCGGCTGCAGCGCCGGATCGCCACGCGCGGCGGCGTGCCGCTAGTAGACATGGCCTTGCTGACGCAGCCGCGCTTTGCGGCGGGATGCCTCGTCGTGATGCTGGTGTTCTCCACAGCCAGCGCCATGTTTCTCTGCTACGCCTTGCTGGTGCAGACCGGCTTCGGACGGGATGCGCTGACGGCAGGCTTGATCTTCGCGCCCGCCAGCGTCGGTTTCGTGGCGGGATCGATGGTGGCGCCAAGGCTGGTCGCCCGTTATGGCACGCGGGCGATCGCGCTGGCCGCGCTGCTGTACGGCGGGGCGACGGCCGCGCTGATGATGCAGACCGGCATCGCCGGCGCCAGTCTGGAACCTTGGTCGTTGCTGCCTGCGCTGGTGTGGCTGGGCGCGGCGCAAGGCGCCGTCAACACGCCGCTGGTCAACTTGGCAATGGGGCTGGTCGAAGACCGTCACGCCGGAATGGCGGCAGGCGTGGTGTCGACCTTGCAGCAGGTGGGCGCCGCACTGGGAGTGTCGGCGGCCGGCATGCTGTACGGCGGCGCGTTGGAGACTTATGCGGATGCCGGCGCGGCAGAGCGCCATGCGCAGGCGTTCGCGTCAGCCATGCAGTTCAATGTCGCGGCGATCCTGGTTGCCGCCGCCGTGCTGTGGCGGCTGAGCCGTCATCGCTGACGGCCCATCGCCGTGCCGGGGCCTTTATCCCGCCGACAACTCGCGGGCGCGCTGCTGCGCCTTGTGCACGGCCTCGGTGATGGCCACGGCCACGCCGGCCTGCTGCATGTGCGACAGCGCGGCGTAGGTGGTGCCGCCCTTGGAGGTGACACGCTCCTGCAATTCGGTCAGCGGCACGTCTTCGCTGGCGGCCAGTTCCGCCGCGCCGCGGAAGGCTGCGACGGCGAGCCGGCGCGCGTCGGCGGGCGCGAAGCCCAGCTCGACGGCGCCCTTTTCCAGCGCCGCCATGAAGTGGAATACGTAGCCCGGACCGCTGCCCGTCACCGCGGTGACGGCGTCGATCATGGCTTCGGTGTCGGTCCAGATGCGTTCACCGACGGCCGCGAACAGCGCGTCGACCTGGTCGCGCTGGGCCTGCTCGCACGCCGGCGTGGCGAACAGGCCGGTCATGCCCAGCCCCACCTTCGCCGGCGTGTTGGGCATGGCGCGCACGATGCGCGCGTGCCCGCCCAGCCATTCCGACAACGCGGCCAACTCGACGCCCGCCGCGATGCTGACCACGGTGGCCTCGGCCGACAGATGCTGCCGGACCTGGCCGCAGGCTTCGCGCAGCACTTGCGGCTTGGTGGCCAGCACGCACAAGGCGGCGTCGCCGATGTCGGCGCTGACGCTTTCCTGGCACGGCAGGCCGCGGGCGACCAGCGCCTCGCGCGTCGGCGCGTAGGGCTCGATCACCAGAAAATCGGTCAGCGCCCGGCCCTGGCCGATCAGTCCGTCGATGATGGCGGAGGCCATATTGCCGCCGCCGATGAAGACGATTTTTTCACGCATGTTGCTTCAGTTCCGAAGTAGGGATTGCGGACCGGACCGGCATGGGTGCGTTGCCGGCGCGCGGATCATTGATGCGACAGTCTACGGGCATTCCGGGGCGTCACGCCCCCGCCAGCGGCACGCCCGCCTGCGACGACGACCGCGTGCCGGGCAGCGGATGACAGGACTCGGGGTGATAGGTATGAACCACCGAAAGCTTCACGCGGTCGCTGCTGTTGCCCTGCGCGGCATGCAATGTGCGGCAGTGAAAAAACACCACGTCGCCGGCCTGCAGTTCCGGACAGACGGCGCGCGCGATCCAGTCGGCGTTCTGCGGCACATCCTCGCGGAAGAATTTCTTCTCGTCGAACTGGTCCGGCGTAAACGCCGCCGCGTGCGAGCCCGGAATGAACGACAAGCCGCCATTGGCACGCGTTTCCGGCCCCAGGGCCAGCCAACAGGACACCAGATCCGTGTCCGAGAACGACCAGTAGCGGATGTCCTGATGCCAGCCCGTCAGGCTGCCGTACGCCGGATGCTTGGTCATCACGCAGTTGTGGTGCACCGTGGACAGCACGGGCGTCTCGTTGAAATAGCGATTGAGCCACTGCCCGATGCGCGGATCGGTGGCCCATCGGGCAAACAGGGGGTCGCGCGCGTAGGCATTGAGCAGGCGGCGCACGGTCAGTCCGCCCTCGGCGCTGCGCGATTGCGGCGCGCCGGGATAGCGCAGGTCGGCTTCGTATTCGATGGGCGCGACGTGATCGCGTAAATGGCGTTCGGCCAGCGCGCGCAGCGCGGCAACCTGCTCCGGGCTGGCGAACTGACGCGCCACCACGAAGCCCTGCTCGCGCAGGACGGCTATCTGATCATCAGGCAACAACCCGGACATCTCGATCCTCACAGCCCGCGGCGTAGGCGGCGCGTCTGCGGGCGGGCAGGCGCGCACCGGGCAAGGCGCCGGTCACGCGGGATGGCTAGATTACCAAATGGCAAGACCGTTGGCCCGCTTCCGTGTCCTTAGCCCGCGGGCGTCTTCTCGGGACGGACGGGCGGCGGCGTCAGCCGGGCGGCGTCGCGCTCCTGGACTTCGTGGTGGACCCATTCGCGCCAGACGGCCACCAGCAGCGCCATCAGCACCGGCCCCACGAACAATCCCACGATGCCCATGGTCTTTACGCCGCCCACCAGACCGAAGAAGGTCGGCAGGAACGGCAGCTTGACCGGGCCACCCACCAAACGCGGGCGCAGGGTCTTGTCGACGATGAAGAGTTCGACGCTGCCCCAGACCATCAGCGCGATGCCCGCGACCACATGGCCCGAGCCCACCAGATACAGGGACACCAGCGTGAACGACAGCGGCGCGCCGCCGGGGATCAGCGCCATGAAGCCCGTGACCACGCCCAGCAGCACGGGCGACGGCACACCCGCCACCCAGTAGGCGATTCCCAGCACCACGCCTTCGCCCAGCGCGATCAGGCCCATGCCCGTGACGGTGGAATTGATGGTGGCGGGAACGACCCGCGAAAAGCGCTGCCAGCGCGCGGGCAGGATGCGCTCGCCCAGCACGTCCAGCTGCGCAACCATGCGGATGCCGTCCTTGTAGACGAAGAACAACGTGATCAACATGAAGAGAACGGTCAGCAGCAGCTGGAACACGTTGCCCGTGGCGGCCAGCGCCATGCGGTAGATGTTGCCCAGGTGTTCGCCGCTGACGGCTTCGACCAGTGCGCCCAGCGCGTGGGGCTGGCCGATATAGGATTGCCAGTACTGGCCCAGACGATCGCCCACCACCGGCAGCGAGGAAATCCACGCGGGCACGTCCACGCCGTGACGGTTGGCCGCGATGGCCCAGGCGACGAAAGCGCTGGCTTCCTTGATGGCGTAGGACAGGGCCAGCGACAACGGGACGATCAGCACCACGACGACGACGAGCAGCGCCAGCGATGCGGCAACCGTCGTGCGGCCGCCGCAACGGACGACGAGGCGTTGGTACAAGGGCCAGCTGGCCAGGCCGATGATCAGCGCCGCCAGGGCCGGAACCAGGAATCCGCTAAGAAAGTAAACCCCCGCCAACAGCACAAGCAGCAACAGCCAACGGGCGATCAGGTAAGCGGGTAGAACGGGCTGCATAGCGGATCGACTGTAAGGGCGTTGTAGGCTTTGACTGTCGGACTATACAGACGTTTCATGCAATACGAGGGACGTAAGGGCTGTATTTACTACGGGGTTTCCCGTGCTTAACGCAGATGGCGGACCCGAGGGTCCGCCATGCGGTCGTGCAGCCTGCGCGTATTTACAGCACGTACTCGGCGGCTTCCTCGCGCGCGGTGCGGCGGCGCGGGGCCATGTCGGCCAGCGCGGGGATCGCCGGCACCGGTGGTTGGGCCGGGGCGGTCTGTCCCTGGTTGCGCTGATACACCGCGCAGGACGCGGCGGCGGGATCGGTCTCGTCGCGGCCGCTGAGCAGCGGGCACCCGGCGAACAATTCGGCCACCCAATCGGTAAAGGCCCGCACCTTGGGCGACAACTGCCGGCTCTGCGGATACAGCACCGAAATCGCCGTGGAGCTGGGCTTCCACTGAGGCAGGATCTCGATCAGCTCGCCCGATTGCAGGTACGGCAGCGCCATGTAGCGCGCGGTCTGGATGAGGCCAAAGCCCTTCAGCCCGCAATCCAGATAGGCGCCCGCTTCGTTCACGGCCACCGTGCCCTTCATGTCCACTTCCTGGTGCTTGCCGTCCACCTTGAAGTCCCACGCGCAATTGCGGCCGGTGCGGCTGGAGAAATAATGCACCGCGTGGTGGTCGCGCAGCGACTCGATCGTCTGCGGCATGCCGTGACGCGCCACGTAGGTCGGCGACGCGCACGTCACCGTCTGCAGCGTGCCGATGCGGCGGGCGACCAGGCTGGAATCTTCGAGATCGCCGGCGCGGATCACGCAGTCCACGGCTTCCTGGACCATGTCGACCGGGCGGTCTCCCAGGCCCAGCACCAGCTCGACGTCGGGGTATTTGTCGTGGAAATCACACAATGAGGGAATCAGGATCAGCCGGCCGATGCAGGTCGGCACGTCGATGCGCAGGCGGCCCTTGAGCCGCAGGGCCGCTTCCTGAAAGCAGGCCTCGGTCTCTTCCACGTCGGCAAGAATGCGCACGCAGTGCTGGTAATAGCCCGCGCCGTCGGGCGTGAGGCCAATGCGGCGCGTGGTGCGATTCAATAGGCGAACGCCCAGGAGGCGTTCCAGATTCTGAATGATGGTGGTGACGGTGGTGCGCGGAAGCGATAG
>Ga0213821_1001079_pt1 | contig 13699 bp, 11 predicted proteins | sample MC6MC0909MG_FD_179894 | JGI IMG/M metagenome (GOLD analysis project Ga0213821, IMG submission 179894) | Enriched soil aggregate microbial communities from Iowa State University, Ames, United States - MC6-MC0909-MG | ecosystem: Environmental > Terrestrial > Soil > Unclassified | place: USA: Iowa...
TCCACGTGCCAGGTTTTCATGATGTCGAGCATCTGGGCCTGGTTGCGCACCGAGCCCAGGATGGGGATCAGGCAGACCGGGAGAGATTCACGGGAGATACGCTGCTCCAGCTCCGAGAGGATGCTGTAGAGGTTGAACTCGCTGTGGTCGAAGAGGAGCAACGTTCTCGGCGACTGCCCCAGAATCTGACGGCACAGCTCTGAACCGATCGAACCACCAGCGCCGGTGACCAGTACTGTCTGGTCAACAATGCAATGTTCCAGCAGGTCATTTTGAGCTGGTACCGTATCGCGGCCAAGCAAGTCGGCAATGTCGACTTCCTGGATGTCATCTACCTTGACCTTGCCGCTGGCCAAATCCATGAAGCCGGGGATGCTTCGTACGTGGAGCGGGTAGGGTTCGAGGAAATTGAGGATTTCACGACGGCGGGTGCGGGTTGACGAAGGGATTGCCAGAAGAATCTCATGAGCTCCCGTCACGTCAATCAACTGCTGTAGTTGATCAGGATGATATACCTGAAGACCAGCAATCACGCGATCAGTCAGACTGACGTCATCATCTATGAAAGCCACTGGACGCATTGCCTTATCAATACGCAGCGCGGCCACAAGTTGGTTGCCAGCAGCACCGGCACCATAAACAGCAACCCTGGGAAGACCGTCATCGCGACTCGCGAATGGGACATGCTGGACCGCAGCAGAGAACCAATCACCAAGAAAATACTGGCGCATTGCGAGCCGCAGTCCACCCACCAAGATCAAGCTAAGCCACCAATAGTTGAAGGTGATTGACCGCGGCACAACATTCTGATGGTTACTGGACCAATATATGATGAAGCCGAGTATCAGCGCGGAAAGCGTCACTGCTTTGATGATGGCGATCAGCGCGTCGTTTCCGAAGTACCGCATGACCGCTCTATATAAGCCAAAGCGGATGAATAACGGAATAGCTACCAATGGCGCACAGGCAAATAGCCAGCCATGATCGGTAATGGGGTTCGTAAGTTCATCGATGCCAAGACGCACTACGAAGGCCAACCAAAGTGCTAGCCATATCAGCACGATGTCTGTTGAAAGCTGCAGCAAGCGCTTCTGCCGACGACTGAGCCGTAGCAGCCAGCTGCGCATGTTATCGCGTCCTTGTGTCATATTGGATCAGGCCTCTCTCAATCCGGCTTTGAACCTTAAAGCCAAAAGCATTAGGGGAACATAGGCCAGCACGAGACCCATGACACCATCCAGGAAAGCAAAACCGACCAGCAAAGCAATTGGCAACAGCCAACCTAGATTGATTGCCAGCACAGCAAGCGTTACAGGCCGATGGTTTCCGAATTGCCGAGCAGCATACTGATAGGCATGGCTACGGTGCGCTTCATAGACCTTCTCACCTCGCAGAAGCCGCCGCAGTAGTGTCACCGTGGCGTCCACTATGAAAACCGCTAGTAGGATCAGCCAGCTCCACAGGAACGTAGGAGAAATCCATGCAGCTTGCAAGGACAGCAGCCCCAGCATGAGCCCCAAGAATCCGCTGCCAGCATCACCCATGAAAATTTTCGCAGGTGGAAAGTTCCAGAGTAGGAAGCCGAAGACGGCCATTAGCATCGCACCCGACAACCACAATTGTGAGGCTTGCCCACTTGCCCAACAGAGCAGCGCACCGCCAAGACAGGTCGTAATCGCCTGCACGCTCGCCAATCCATCAATCCCATCCATGAAGTTGTAAAGATTAAGCAACCATACCAAGTAGACGGCAGCCAGCAACTGCCCTACCCAGCCAAGGTGGACGGTTACACCAAAAAAATCGATGGGAGGCGCACCACCTAACCAGACAAGCCCCCAAGCCGCTGCGGAGAAATGCCCCAATAACCTCCACCGAGCAGGGACGTGTCCATGGTCATCGAGAAATCCAATTAGGGCCACAATCAGGCCAGCGCCAAAGAGCGCCCACATGAGAGACCACTGCACGACGCCTAGGGCTGCAAGCAGCGGTAAGCCTACCAAAAAGCTCACGACGATGGAGACACCTCCGCCACGTGGCGTTGGTACAGAGTGCGAACTACGCGCATTGGGGACATCGATCATACTGGTGCTCAATGCATATCGACGCAGCACTGCAGTCAATGAAAATGACAGAAATGCTAAAAGGGGTAAAAGCAACCAAAGAGTCATCTGGATCCCCGCTCACGGTAATCTGCCACGGTACGCATCAACTCATCTGCAACGGATGAATGAGGATTCCAACCCAGCAGATTTTTATTTTTATCAATATCAACTCTAAGCGAACCACAGAGTCTACCTACCTCAGCTTGCTTGCCCAGCAAGCAAGCCATCCCCAAAAGCAGTCCTGAAGGAAAAGGAAGCAACCGCGCAGGCTTGCCTAGCGCACCTGCGACCTTACGCAGCAGCTCAGGTGTGGAAAGATCTTCTCCGTCAGAAACCAGAAATACTTGATTTGCAGCTGCAGGATGATCAATACAGTGGATCAAGAAGTCTGTGAGGTTATCAAGCCCTACCAGGCTCCTTTGATTCTTTACCAAACCCAGCGGCAGAGGGATACCTTTATCTACCCAGCTCATCATCTTGAGGAAATTAGCCTTGACGCCAGGCCCATAAATTAGCGGCGGGCGAACGATGACTACATCCATTGCTACAGTGGCGGCCAGATGGAGCAAACCCTTCTCTGCTTCCCACTTTGAAAGGCCATATGGATCAGTTGGCCGGCAGCTATCATCAGCCGAAAAAGGCACTTCAGCGGTTTGCTCGCCATTGACCTTGATCGAACTTAGATAGATAAATCTGCGGGCCCCCGCAGCTGCGGCCTCACGCGCGAGCTTCAAAGTACCCTCCACATTGATCTCGCGAAAAGCCTCGAGTGGGTCCGCGGTGGTCTCGTTCATTACATGAACGCGCGCAGCACAATGAACAACCACGTCTATACCTGATAAGAGCGGCGCCCAGTCAGTCTGGGCGTCAATCGCCGTGACGCAGATTTCCTCGCAGCCTGCGCCATTCGATCGGCCGCTGGAGCGGTACTGAGCTAATACGTTGAAGCTACGCCGCTTCAGCTTACCCACCAATGCGCTGCCTACGAACCCGCTTGCACCGGTCACGAGCACCCGCTGTGGGGACGAAGGTCCTTGCTTACTGACCATAGTGAAATCCTTCATATTTTTCGATCAGCAGCGCGGAACAGCGTGCCGAATCAAATTCCCTTCTCGCCCTGCTTCTGGCATCAGAGGACATTACAGCCAAACGCTCTGGATTAGATAGTAGTAATCCGATGGCTTCGCCCAACGCCCCAGCATCCCCTACTGGCACCAGAAGCCCGGTTTCACCCTGCACAACAGCATCGGTTAATCCGTAAATCTCAGTCCCTACCGTGGGCAACCCCATCGCAGCGGCTTCAATCACAACGGTACCAAACCCTTCACGATAGCTCGGCAAACACAAAATATCGGCGATAGCCATATACTTTTCAGGCTCCACCTGCATCCCAACAATCTTGATACGATCATTGTGCCCGGCGGCTAAGTGAGACTCCACGATCTCGCGACCATCTGCCTCATATGGACCAACCATAACCATGAAAACATTATGCTGGTCAGTGCAGAGCTTGGAAAATGCCAGCATGAGTTCGCGGATACCCTTATCAGGGGTTACTCTACCCACGAACAGGAGAATCTTCGCGTCCTCAGGAATTTCAAGCGCTTGACGGAGCTCTACATTCTGAGTATTTGAGAAGCGTGCTGAATCAAAGCGCCGCAAATCAACACCGGCCAATGATCCTGCTCCTATTACCGAGATTTTTTTAGCAGAAACTAGCCCTTCGCGAACAAGAAATGCCCGCTGACTTTCGCTATCGGTGAAATTATGCGTATTGAGGTTAGCAATAATCTTATCGCAAAATATCAGTATCTGTTTTTTTAACCCAGACATCGTAACCCATGGCTGCCCGGTAAAAGTATGTAACCGCACTTTCACACCCGCGACTCTCGCCGCAATTGCAGTAAGCAGACCAGCCTTGGGCGTCGTCGAGTGAACGATATCGTATCTCTTCTTGCGAAACAAAACTATTAAACGCACCAAACTAACCAAGTCGCTTAGCGGACTTATTTCACGAGCAATGTTGATCGGCATAAACTCAACACCCTGCATGGCATGCAAAGCATCACGAAGATCATCATCACTTGCGATTACATGCACTTCAGCGCCGGACTCATTTAACGCCCTCAACTGAGCACTGAGCTGAGTGACCACAAAAAACGGAACCGTCGAGACACGAGCAATGCGTAAACCCTTAATCGACATCGTTTTAGATTCCAAAACCGTAACCACTCATCAGCCGCTCACCGGACATACTTGATGCCTTCTGTAGGCACATCGCGCTGTTACTCAACCACTTCAAAAATTTGCTGCGGCACCGTTTTTTTTGGAACGAAACCGAGATCTGACTTTATCCTATCTGCTGGATAAGTGGTCTGACTAACTAGTGCATCGACACGCCCCTGCGTTAACGGAAGGCGCAGCAGTTTACCCGCTAACCATACAGCCAGCCTCACCAAACTCTCTGGCACTCGCATACGAGGCGCTGGAACTCCTTGATGCTTAGCCAGGGCATTGACGACCTCCCGTAATGAACAGTCGTTTGATAGGTTATAGACCTTCTGAGAAGCCCGTTGATCGAAAGCGCACTGCACCAAAGCAGCAGCAACATCGTCAGCATGGATATAGGTGGCCGTAGCTTCCTTGAAGCCAACATAGAAAAATAATTTTTTACGAATAATGGAACCCAATTGGCGAACCGATGAATTTGGCATATCTTTGGCGAATACATTGGACGGTCGAAGGACAACCCAATCAGCTCCATCACCCTGCAGTGCCGGGTAGGTTGAAATCAAATTATCAGCCTGTGTTTTGGTGATTTCATATGTACCCTGAGGGTTAACCGGGGACTGCTCAGTCACCACTCGCCTTACTCCAACTGCCGGCCCATACGCACCCACACTGCTCAACTGCACCCAGCGAAACCGCTTGTTGTCACGGTGCCGTCGCGCAACGGCAGCAAGCAAGCGCTTTACAGATTCGACATGCAGCGCGTGCATCAACCGCTCCTGCTTGATTTCACCAGCGCAGTTAATAATTACATCGCAGCCTTCTATCAGGTGATCGAGGTCTAATGCGGGATCAGTAAGATCCCCTGAATACACATCAACCTGGGTATCAATAGACGGCATTGACTTTCTGGTCAATATCCGCACCGCGCACCCCTGACGCAAGAGTGCTTTAACCAAACGCGAGCCGATAAAGCCATTTGCCCCTAACACCAAAACTGTCAATGCACTGCCCCCCCCTGACGATCGCATGAATCCGGCGCGAAAGATTAAAACCGACCAAACAAATCAAGCAAGTGATACGGGAGAAAAGGGCTAGGTCCTTGCCCCGCCTCGAAAACATAATTCCTGTAGCTCGAAATCATCGCAATGAGCCCCACCAGAGTGAGCCCCACTTTGACAGCACCATCAAGTAACAGATCATTGTCGTTATAAATTACTACCACTGCCAAAGGAAAAACAAATGAGATGAGGTCCAGGAACCGTAGACCCGCATAACTAACTGAAGCCATCGCCATGGAGACACCTGTCAACAGCACCGTTAGCAGAAGGAGTTTAAATTTTTCTCCGCGAGGGATTTTGGCCCCCAGTACAGCCAACGTCATTACAGCTATCAAAGCCACCTTACTCAGACCTGAGAACTCTCCTGGCGCCGCAACAGCCCTATAGGCATCCAACTTCATAGCAAAATAATCAATATTAACGGCCATCAGGGCGCCAGCAACCAAGACAAAGCTCAAACCAATCAATAGATTCGTCCATCGCCCCCAGCGCATACGAACTACCATCAAGTACGCCAAATTCGCAATTGACGAATAATGAAATGTCAGCGCAACAACAGAAAGGACAGCACAACGAGAGTAGCGATACCGCCTGACATACTGAAACGCCAACAATATAAAGACACTTGCTAGACCGAGACGCAGCGTATTCATGCTATATTGATAAATAAAAGAGGGTAGGAAACAAGACAGGAGATAAAAGCGCTCATTTCGGTTTGAGTGTAAAGCGTAGTAAAGGATCACCAAAAAAAGCACAAGCGAAAATAGCCTCACTGCACCAACCGCAGAACCTGTAAGGGCTTTGAAAAACCAACCAAGTGCCATAAACGAGGGCTCAACTCCAGCACTGAATGATCCAGCATCTACTGATTCGAGCATCCACTCATAGGTATTGGTATCCGTACCTACCGCTCCTCGGAAGACAGCTAACAGCGCGAGTAGAGAAATGACAAACACCACAGGCATGCGGCTGCGATTTCTGGTTATTTCCGAAACCAAAAGCGCGAGCAGCATGATGCCCCAACCGACGATATATATCATTTCTTCCTACGAACTGCCGAGTTAATGAGACGACGAGAAAACTTTGCAAACGACCAAAATACTGCCAACAGAAAAGCCGGCGCCCCGACATACCTTCTCCTGAACAGGGAGCAATGCACAGCCAACTCACCCTTTTCCATGTTCCATAACTGCCCACTCAGCCCCGAATCGCCGTAGATTGGCTTATATGTCTGAACCATGGGGAAATTAAGATTCAAACACTGGCCTCCTGAAAAGCAGATATCACACCATAACTGATAATCTTCACAGTATCTCTTACCAGGCAGGAATCGATGCTGGCAGTCACGGCGAATCATTACAGAAGAAGTCGCGAATCGATTTGACAGCAGCAACATCTTCTGCGACACGGGGATCAAGGTCGGCGTATCTACTTCGCGCTGGGCTCCGGCTCCAAAGTATTGACCTAACAACTGGGCCTCGGGGTGCTGCTCCAGCCACTGGTACTGCAACTCGATCTTACGAGGATGCCAACTGTCATCAGAATCTAAAAATGATATGTACTTCTCGGATGCTATCTCCCAACCCGCGTTCCGGGCGCTGCCCGGCCCACCATTTTCCTCAAGCGCAATTACCTTTACCCAGCCTGCGGGATATTTTTTCTGCTCTAAATAGAGCTGTTCCAGCGTGTCATCAGGACTACAGTCATCGACCAATAGGACTTCAGCGGGTCTAACAGTTTGAGTAAACACAGAGTTTACTGCGCGCGCTATCGAATCCTTGCATTTGTAGCAAGGAATGATGACACTAACGCTGGCAACAGCACTGGAAACGGCCAATCTATTTCTCCACTACAACACTCACCATCCAAACCAACAAAAATCTTAAACCTTGAGTTCCTGCTGAATATACTCAAGCTTTAACAAAGTCTGTTTGATTTCCTCAACCGACAACAATGCAGTATTGTGCGATGTGTAGTCATCCAAATGAGAAACCTCTTCCTCACCATTGGAAGAATACTTTTCGTAATTCAAATCACGGTTATCGGCCGGAATCCTGTAATAGCGCCCCATATCTTCAGCCTTTGCCATTTCCTCTCGGGAAATCAAGGACTCGTAGAGTTTTTCTCCGTGACGTGTACCGATCACCTTTAGCTCAGTACTTTTATTAAAAAGTTGTTGAAGAGCCTGAGCCAAGTCACCAACCGTTGAAGCGGGGGCCTTCTGAACAAAAATGTCACCCTGCTGAGAATGCTCAAATGCATGAAGAACAAGATCAACAGAGTCTTCAAGAGACATCAGGAACCGGGTCATGTTCGGGTCTGTGACTGTCAACGCCTGACCGTTTTTTAGCTGATTTACAAACAAAGGTATAACGGAACCTCTGGAGGCCATGACGTTGCCGTATCGAGTGGCGCAAATAACGGTATCTGAGGATGATGGAATCATGCGCGACTTGGCAATCACAAGTTTCTCTGCCAACGCCTTGGAAATTCCCATGGCATTAATCGGGTAAACAGCCTTATCGGTGCTCAGAACCACAACACGCTTGACCATACACTCGACTGCCGCATTGAGTACATTCTCAGTGCCCAAGACGTTGGTTTTCACCGCCTCCATCGGAAAAAACTCACAGGAGGGCACTTGCTTGAGCGCCGCCGCGTGAAAAATATAATCTACACCCACCATTGCCTGCAGCAAACTGGAGTAATCGCGCACATCTCCAATATAAAATTTCACCTTGTCGTTACCCAAGGCTATGCGCATATCTTCCTGTTTCTTTTCGTCACGGCTAAAGATTCGAATTTCCTTGACATCCGTATCCAGGAATCGCTTCAACACTGTATTGCCAAACGAGCCAGTGCCGCCGGTGATCATCAAAACTTTATTCTTGAACATTCTCAAACCCTAAATACTATTTAAAGTCACGCATATTGGCGATCAAGTCATTCCATCCGGGCGGAACATAACCTGTCGCCGCTTGAAATAGACTTGAATCGAGCGAGCGATCAATAACGAGTGCATCGTCAGGAACAATATCAATGACTTTGCCATATTTTTCGGCAATCACATTCAGAAGCGAAAACTTATCAATGGGCTTCGCAGAGACGTGGTAAAGACCACGCAGATCAGGATTCGGCAAGACATAGTCACCAATAATACGGGCAATTTCGACTGTTGGCAGCCCTGAAAAAATCGCTCGTTTAAATCCCTTCACAGTCCCAACCTGAGTAAGAAACCAGTCAACAAGAGACCTATTACTTGATAGTTCGTGACCAATAATTGATGTCCGTAATGTAACTGCATTAGTGCAGCCAATTACTTCCCCAATATATTTCGACTTACCATAGAGATCTTCGGCGTCTGAAATATCGGACTCAACATACATGCCTTTACTACCAGAATAGACACAGTCAGTACTGATATGAATCAATCGAGCACCACAGAGCTCAGTGATTTTTTGCAGCCTGTGCGGTAGCATTGCATTAACAGGCAGAATGCTCAGTGGATCATTCGCGCTAGCCAACTGTTTTACGAGACCAATGCAGTTGACAACGACATCCGGGCGATGCTGAGCTGTGAACTCAAGCAAGTCATCTTGATTAAGCACATCCAGCCCTACTACGAGACGCTCTTGCTCAGCCGAGGAAAAGTGCCGAAGCGCACTAGAGCTTCGAACGGTACCCCATACCTCGTAGCGGCTATCTGCTGCAAGATGCCTGAATACGGCATTGCCCAACATCCCTGATGCACCCAGTATGATTATTTTCATATAGCAGCTCCGTAATCGTGACAGCCTATACGCTGATTTCACCTTAGTCCAGCAAGGTGCCTGCGAAAAATGTAAGCCCCTAGCGCAGCTAGGAGTCCAGATGCGATTGACCCGCTTGCAAGCGTCGCTGGCGTGCTTTCAGCCCAATGCGAACATATCAGGAAAAGGCAGTTCGCGATCAAGCCAACTACTAAAATTGCGGTTAAGCACACTCGATATGCAGGTAACAGCCAAGGATAGCGTCTAGAGGTAAAGTACGTCGTCAAAACAAGTGAAAAGAGGTTGTACAGTAGCCACCCATAGCCACCACCAACTGCACCGAACGTTTTCACGAGGTAAGGAAGACTTATGAGCATCACAGGGATTGCAGCCAAATTCAGGCGGAACGATAGGGACGTCCAACCAGCGGCCATCTGCAGCGCAAAAGGGATGATGAGTAGCGATTGCAACGCGGTCCCAATCAACAGCCAGGGCAGAACACGACTGATACCGGCAGCCAGAAAATCACTAAACAACATGTTTAGCAAAGGACTTGCAAACCAATAGACGGCACTGCAAACGATAGTCATAACCAACGCAAAGAGCACGAGTCCAGCACGAAAGATTTTCTCTATACTCTCGACCTTCCCCCCCCTGAAGTCACCAGAAAACCTGGGAAACAAAACAGCATTAAACGCGCTCGAAAAAATGTACGGAAAACCCGCAATGGCGCTGGCAAGACTATAGTAAGCGTACTCACTCAGACCCAAAGCACCGCTCATAAACACTTTATCGTACTGAACAGTCACAATAGAGGTGAGAGATATAAAGAAAACACCTCGACTGAAGACAACACCATTCTTAATGTATTTACTATGGAGCCTGCCGCCCGCTAGCCCGCCCTGCCTGTAAAGCTCCACCAGGAGCGACACAACATAAACAGCCTGAACAACCACCTGAAGAGTAAAATAACTTTTTACCCCCCCTCCCGACACCCCTGCACCCACCAATAAAAGAACACCTAGCGTCCGCATCAACGAATAAGGTATATAAAGCTTATTTAACGGACCTTGCAACTGATTACCAACAAACACCCCCTGCAGCAACATAACAGGCAGATTTAAACCAATGAACATCGCCATACAACGAAGGCAATACACCGCGTCATCGTTTGCAATCATGTCAAGCCTTAGCCAATGACTGACCAACAAAGGTGACACGAGATACAAAATTACAGTGATAGCCAGCCCGACACCGACGAACACCAACAGAAATGTATTTATCAGCGCCGCTGACGAGCGTTGAGCCCGCCCAGTATTGGCAGTTACCCTCAGCCTCGCCAAGCGTTGAATGACGCTACTCGTAAGGCCGCCCTCGAGAACCATCAGTACCATCAGTAGAGTTGTAAAAAAACCTACTAATCCAACAGCTTCAGCGCCCAAAGTCCGCGCAGCCAATGGAAGCGAGACAATACTCGCCAACGCGTATATTAGCTTCCCTGTAAAGCTTGCAAGAAGCAGTGATGGAAGGCTGGGTATTTTCATGGTACGACCATCAATTCTTAGATTGAATCACGGACACTGACTTCTTGCATATATCGTCCCCGGCCAACCTCGAAGACAGCCTGAGGTCAAGTGCCTGCCTGGCGAGCTGGACGTCGTCAACCACAGCAACCACCTCCCTGCCATTGCTCGCGTTAGGCTTCATTAATCTCTTGAGCCTATTTACTGCATAAGTTGTAACTACGGTTGCGAACTCCGAAATCATTCGGATGGGTCCTACCCCACTATTCCCCTGCGCCAAAGCTGCACGACGGGCCGAGAAAATCTCAGCTGCATAGTCTCGATGATAGAAGAGACAAAGTGCATAAAGCCGCGCTAGATTGAACCGAGAATGTCTCTGCGCATCCTTTAAACCTTCCAAGGTCATCCAAGCCGCATGCGCCCAAACCGTCTCAACACTAAAGAACATTGGCAATTCTGCTGGCCAACGCAAGTCTTTGAAGGGTTTCATGTGGGGGTCATTTTTTAAATCACCCTTATGCTTACCCATAGCGCTTCGTCCGCTGTTACTTCCTCCACCGCCGCCGGGCATGGTGAATGGAAAATCAATCAAGCAATAACTAGTACCTACCACAGCCAAGGAAACGGAAGCAGACATATCAGGGCTTGTACCGAAGAAAATCTTGCCACTCCGTTCACGGAGCTGGTCGAGCAGGCTCCGCTTTACTAGACCATGATACAGTTTGGGGAGTGCATCAGTGCCCTGACAGGCCTGATGGAGTGCATCATCCAGTCGCGTAGACACATCAAGGATTTGAGTGCTACGCGTGAAATCGTCGAGATATATTCTTCCAGCGTGCGCCGCACCGTAAAACTTCGTACGAAAGTCCGGCCAATAATAAAAGGCCTTGACCTGTGGAGTGATCATATCAAGATTTTCAGATTCAGCGTACTCGGCCACATCAATAATCTTTTCAGAAACTGTATCATCATCGCCAATCAAACAGACGTACAACCCCTCCGCAAGTGCAATTGCACGCTCATGATTTTCTGTCATCGAGAGACGATCTTTCCAATGAATATAAACCAGCCGTGAGTCATTTTGCGTGGCGGCCCAACCGGCTAAATCACACTCATCGTTACTGGTATCATGCACAACAACCTGTAGACGTTCAGACTTAATTTCCAGGAGGCTCTGCACGCAAGGAATTGCGTATTTAGAGCGATTATGTGTTGGCACCACAACAGTTACCAGAAAACGCTCACTCATAATCAACCTTAACCCTGTAATTCTTGAAAAACTCGAGACATAAATGAGTTATTTGCTACCACCTACGTGCGGCGGCCTAAATCCTACGTAACGATTATTGTCGGCGCGCCTCTCTAAGCACCCACGCCTCACGAATCAACGCAACCATTGCACCCACAAACAGACCGATGAGCATACCGATAAGCACCAACAACAACCGCTTAGGCTTCACTGGCCTGTCGGGAGTGTCGACCACACCATCCTGGCGATAAACCCTAAAGTCATCAGCTGCAATATTAGTTGATCGATAGAGATCAATTTTTTGCTCGCGATCACGCAACCCTGCTACAAACGGATCATCGGAGCTTCTATTTTTCAAACCCTCAACCTCGGATTCAAGCGCTTTCGCACCACGCATGTATAGCAACGAACCCGTCATACCTGCAGATAATTCATTGGAAAGGTTGCTTGAAATAATTGGTGGCTTCTCCAATCCGATGGCACGAGCGATTTGCAGCGCTTCGCTCAATTGAACAATGCGGTCTTCACGCTGACGTTTCGCTGTTAGACGATCCGCATCAATCCCTCGCTGCATGTTATCACCTGCGGCCTTGAAATCGGCCTGTACTCGCCTGACCAGTTCGGCCTTCGTTTGTTCGCCCGCCATCTCGGCGTATTGCACTGCCCATTCTGCAGCCTTATGAGAGTCTTTCGCCCGAGCGGTAACATTTGTGCGTAGAGCGGGTGAGCTTCCAATAGTCACCTGTAGCTGACCATTGAACTGGGCATACAGCCCATTTTGCGACGCAGAAGACACTCTACCACCTAGACTAGGCAGATAAACTTTCTGAAAGAATTCCTGCCGCAGCGAGTCGGACAGCAAATTTCTCTCATAAGCGTCATTGACCTCTCTCGACGAGATTGGAGCCAACCGCTCTTCATGACTTGACCGACCAAAGTTTAATCGAGCTATATCACTCTCAAGCGCGGGCTGGAGATAAATTTTAGCCTCATATATCGGTGTGGCTATCGTTACATAGAGCGCTGCAATCAGTGTGATTACTGACGCCACGACAACTACAAGAAGACGTTGACGCCACACCCCTTCCATCAAGTCAAATAAGTCAACTTCTCGCTCTTCACTCAAGCGCTGACGATCATTGCGCATTTGTTTTATTTTTCCTTGATTCCGACTGTCTGCACGATTCTCGGGCGCACCGAAGGCGTATTGTGCCCCTAGCAGGATAATCCTGCCAAATTGAGCCGCAAGGGGGCGAGACGCAAGCTTTGACACCAGCGAACGAACGCCCACCCTTCGAGCATGCTCAGGGCACAGCTTTACACTATTCTTGCGCGATAGGAAGCCACGATCGTTAAGATCCTTTCAGCCCCCGTACCGTACAGACATCCCAATCAAGGAATGATCACGTTGACCTCCCCCCCCTCCTTTTGACTCTCCTTCTTCAGCACGGCGGCCAAGGCAGACTTGGCATGACTCACGCCGTGAACCAGAACCACCCGCCTGCCCCGAGGATGCCCTCCAAGTGCAAACCTTACTAAACCTCCTTGATCTGCATGGGACGAGTATCCACCAAGCGGCATGATCTTGAGCCGAACTTCAAACATTTCCCCGTCAAGATCTACCTGCACAACCCCTTCAGCCCCCTCACTAGCCTGAATCACCGCCCCCGGCGTCCCCTTCGCCTGATACCCCACAAACACCACCTCATGCCGTGGATCCCCCAGCATCGCTTTGAGGTAGTTAACGATCCGCCCACCCGAGCACATACCATTCCCAGCAATCACG
>Ga0213821_1001086_pt1 | contig 13654 bp, 12 predicted proteins | sample MC6MC0909MG_FD_179894 | JGI IMG/M metagenome (GOLD analysis project Ga0213821, IMG submission 179894) | Enriched soil aggregate microbial communities from Iowa State University, Ames, United States - MC6-MC0909-MG | ecosystem: Environmental > Terrestrial > Soil > Unclassified | place: USA: Iowa...
CTCCCAGCTGTGCAGGGTCTGCTGTTGGTGAAACGGAAGATAATCTGGAATTCATCGCCCTCGGCGGGCGGTGCGAGAATGCCCGAGCCCAGGTAGCCGGGGAAGTCGGTGGCCAGCTGCTCGCCTTCATGCAGCCAGGTCAGTAGGTCCTGGTAGCGGCCATGGGCGGCGCGGCGCGACACCATCAAGGTGACGGGTGGGGTAGACATCGTGTATCTCCTGGCGACGGGGCTGGCGGGTAGCTGGCCCCTTGGCTTCGTCGCCCGGGGTGGTGGGCGACGCAAGCAGGCTTGCAAGAATCGGGCGCGATTATCGCGGATATTTCATGACCCGTCAGTTTCAGGCGGCGAACGGGATACACTGAACACTGTGTGCAAGCGGGCGTAAAATGCCTTTCAATTACCTGAGACAGGGCATCTGGGCGCATGAACAAGCAGCTATCGACCTCAACCAGCGCAGCTGATCTGGACTACCAGCAGCTGTATCCGATCCGCGAGGTGGCGAAGTTGACTGGCGTTAACCCTGTGACCCTGCGCGCGTGGGAGCGCCGTTACGGATTGATCCAGCCGACTCGCACCGACAGCGGCCATCGCCTGTATTCCCAAGCGGACATCGACGATATCCGCAGCATCCTAGGTTGGCTGGAACGCGGTGTGGCAGTGAGCAAGGTCGGCAGCATCCTGGCCCGCGGTCAGGCGGTGGCGCAGGATGGCTGGGCTGCTAGCAACGCCGATGAACGCGTGCGCTGGCGTACCGAAGTGCGTGAAGCTGTGCAGCGCTTTGACGGCGCCAGCCTCGATCGGCTGTTTGACCAGGTGTTTGCCAGCAATGCCCTGGATCCGGTGTTCGATGAGGTGTTCATGCCGGTCTGGCACAGCCTGCGTGCAGGTCACGCAAGTTTTGGACAAATGAGCGAGTGGGCGTTTCTCGACCAGTTTCTGCGGGGGCGGGTGCTGATGCGCCTGCAACTGTCACGTGGCCCGCGTAATCGGCGCATAGTGCTGGCGCCGCTGAGCAGCGGAGCGCTGGAGCTTGAGCTGCTGGTCGCAGGCTTGCTGCTGAGCAGTGATGAAGTGAGCGTGGTGGTGCTGGCGCCAGGGCAACCCCTGGATGAGCTGACGCTGGTTTGCGAGCGCTTGAGCCCGGATGCCTTGGTGCTGTTTTCCAACCAACGGCCTACCGCTGAGTTGGGCAAGCGACTGGCGCGATTGGTGTTGGGCCTTGGCTGTCCGCTATTGCTGGCTGGAGAAGTAGCAGAAATGGCCCAGGATCATCTGGCCGGCAGTCCCGTGGCTTGCCTGGGCGCCAACGGCAGCCTGATGCGCAAGCGCCTACGCCAGTACCTGGCGGGTCAGCTCGATACCTGAGTATGCAGCTCGGGGTGGGCCAGGCGATGGGCCTGGAGGATGTACTCACGCAGGCGCTCGATCTCGTGCGCTGGGCTGCGGCTGAGGTCGTAGGCGGCCAGGTCACGGCCAATGCGTCGGCGCAGCACGCCATGCAGGCCGATCGCCGGGATGCCTTCGGGGGCGAAACGCAGGTCGAAGCGTGATGGCGCTTGGGCCAGACCACGGATTTCCACCAGTGCGCCCTTGAACGAGATGTCCCTGACCCACAAGCCGCTGGGTTCGCCATGCTCGCCCAGCAGCGCCGAAGGCTGTTCCATCGACAGCCGCCAAGGGCGCAGCATCGGGCCATCTTCGTAGATTTCCGGAGAACCTACCTGCAAGTGCAGGGCGTGGAATTCGTCCTCGACCAATTGCAGCGGGAAGCTGATCTGCTGGTTGTTGAACTGCGCCTGCAGGGTGACCTGTTCATTGGCCACCAGGCGGGTCAGCAACTGCTGGATCTGCGGGTCGCCATTGACCAGCAGGCTCGACATGGAGTCGGCCAGGTTCAACTGCGGCGAATGCTGCATATCCTGGATGAAATCCATTTCGTCCTGGGTCAGGAGGGCGTTTGCGTGCATGATCGAGCTCGAGAGTGGCGATTTCTTCAACGTGATTGACCGCGTCCGAGGCGCTTGGTTCAAGTGTGCAGTTGAGATTCCAGTTCAGCCAGGCGAGCGCGCACGCTATCCAGCTCACGTTGCAGCTCGACCTGACGGCTGACGTCCTTCTGGATACCGATGAAATAGGTACGTTTTTCAGCGGCGTTGTGCACTGGGGTGATCGACAGTTCGTTCCAGAACGCGCTGCCATCCTTGCGGTAGTTGCGCAGCACTTCACGGCACGGCTGGCCTTCTTTCAGGGCTTTGCGAATGCGCGAGCGGGCAATCTGGTCGCGATCGTCACCCTGCAAGAAGCGGCAGTCCTGATAGAGAATCTCATCGCGCGCAAAGCCTGTGAGGCGCTCGAATGCCGGGTTCACGTAGATCAGGATGGTGTCTTCATCGCCTTCTTGTTCAGCGATGACGATCCCGTCGTTGGAGGCATCGATCATGGATTGCAGCAGGTGCGCGTTGATCATCTTTGGACCATTGGCAGAGGAGGGGACTTTTGGCTTAGGCGGCCTTTTGCTATCGCCGGATGCTAGTATCCTACGTTTTCACTCAGTTTCGGAATCCTCTTTCAGATGAAAGTCGCCATTATTTCCGGGTCGGTGTATGGCACCGCCGAAGAAGTTGCTCGTCATGCCCAAGCGTTGCTCAAGGCGGCAGGCCATGAAGCCTGGCACGCCGCGCGGGCTACCTTGCAGGATATTCAAGGGTTTGCCCCGGAGGCATTTTTGGCCGTCACCTCGACCACCGGCATGGGCGAGCTGCCGGATAACCTGATGCCGCTGTACAGCACCCTCCGCGACACCTTGCCGGCAGCCTGGCGTGGCTTGCCAGGTGCGGTGATCGGCCTGGGTGATTCGAGCTATGGCGACACCTATTGCGGCGGTGGCGAGCAGATGCGCGAGCTGTTTGCTGAATTGGGCGTGCGTGAGGTGCTGCCGATGTTGCGCTTGGATGCCAGCGAAACCGTGACGCCGGAAACCGATGCCGAGCCGTGGTTGGCGGAGTTTGCCGCAGCCCTCAAGGGCTGAGTCTGGTGCTGGCCTCAAGCCTGCTCGCGCAATAGGTTCAACCAGGCCTGCGCCGCCCGTGACAGGTATGCCCCGCGGCGCCAGATAAAAGCGATATCCCAACGCAAATAGTCCGGCGCCAACAGCGGCAAACGCACCACCCCAGGGCGTTCCAGCGCCCGTGCCACCACCCGGGGCAGCAACACCACCCCTTGGCCAGCGGCAACCAGCGCGGCAAGAAAGTCCGCCTGGCCGCTGCGCCCGCCTTCTTTAGGGGTGAACCCCACCTGCTGGCAGGCGCTAAGCAAGCGGTCATTGAGCACGAAACTGCGCTGATACAGCAAAAACGGCGTATCGGCCAGTTGGCGCAACTCGACCTGAGCCAGCCCGGCAAGCGGATGATCCGCCGGCAGCAGGGCATCCAGCGGTTCATTGCAGAATGGCTGATACTCAAAGTCGCCATCGCTCGGGGTCAGGCTACCGCCCAGCTCCAGCTCGCCGCTTTTGACCGCCTGCTCCACCGTGCGGCTGCCGCCTTCCAGCAATTGGATGGCGATGTTCGGATGCCGGCGCCGGTATTCGGCGAACAATCCGGCGAACAGCGCATCGCTACCCAGCAGTGGCAAGCCCAGGCGCAGTTCGCCACGGGCCATCTGGCTCAGGTCATCCAACTCGCTTTGCAGTTCCTGACGCTGGCGCAGCAGCGCCTCGCCGCGCTCCAGGACAATTCGCCCAGCCGCTGTCAGGTGCAATTGCGAGCCCTGCCGCTCAAGCAGCGGCTGGCCCACATCTTGCTCCAGCTGGGCGACCTGCTTGCTCACGGCTGACTGGCTGATATGCAGGGTCAGCGCGGCCTGGGTGAAGCCACCGCGGTGCACCACCTCGATGAAGCTGCGCAGTTGTTTGAATTCCATGTGCTGAATTCCATTTTGGAATGGGCTTAAGTCTAACAATTCGCTTCTGGCCTAGGCAGGCAAATTTTACAATGGGCACCTGCTCGAGGAACCCCGCCCCATGAACGCCCTGTTGTTGAAGAAATTCGCCCGCCTGCTGATTGAGCTGGCGGTGCTGCTCGTTTTGTTTCTGCTCGGCGGCCAGCTCGCCGTGTGGTTCGGCTGGCCCATCCCCGGAGGAGTGATGGGGCTGGCGCTGCTGCTGGTGTTGTTTGCCAGCGGCACTCTCAAGCCGGCCATGCTGCAACTGGGCGCCGGCTGGCTGATGGCCGAGATGCTGCTGTTCTTCATCCCTGCGCTGATGAGCCTGCTCGACTACGGCAGCCTGCTGCGCGACGAGGGTTGGCGCATTCTGCTGGTGATCGCCGTGAGTACCCTGCTGGTGATGGTGGTCACGGCGGTGACGGTCGAGCTGGTGTGCCGCTGGAGCCTGCGCCATGAGTCTTGAGCCCATGCCGCTGTTCTGGCTCGCGCTGACCTTGCTGGCCTATCTGGGCAGCCGCTGGCTGTACCGGCGCAGCGGGCGCTATCTGCTGTCTCCGTTGATCCTGGTACCGGCTTTGCTGTTGGCGGTGGCGCTGCCGTTGCATACCGCCTATGCCGAATATGCCCGCAATACCCACTGGCTGATGGGCGTGCTAGGCCCGGTGACGGTGGCCTTCGCCGTCCCCATCTGGCAGCAGAAGGCTTTGCTGGCGCGGCACTGGCCGGCGTTGTTGGTGGGTATGTTGGCCGGTAGCGCCGCATCGATCGCCAGCTCCTGGGGCCTGGCCCATTGGCTGGCGCTGGATGATGCGGTCAGCCTATCGTTGCTGCCGCGCTCGATTACCACGCCTTTTGCCATGCCCCTGGCGCGTGACTTGGGTGGAGTACCGGAACTGACTGCGGTGTTCGTGATGTTCACCGGCGTGCTCGGCGCCATGTTCGGCGGCATCCTGTTGCGCTACCTGCCGCTGCGTACGCCCCTGGCGCGTGGTGCGTTGTTCGGGGTCGGTGCGCACGGCGCCGGGGTCAGTCGGGCACAGGAAGTGGGCCGCGAAGAAGGTTCTGTGGCCGGCTTGGTCATGGTCTTGACCGGGCTGCTCAACCTGTTTGCCGCGCCCTTGCTGGCGATGCTGCTCTGACCGTTCATACACCTGACCTGTTAGGTCATCAAGCTGGCTGCCAAGGTAAGTTCCGCCACTGCTCGCGCTGACTAGACTGTGCCTCGACGCGACATAGAGAGCACATGTAAGTGCCGAGGTGACATGCAATGACCGCAGCCTTGCCGTATTCCTTCACCCCCTACCTCACGGGACCACTGTGATGCCTTTGGCCGAAATTCCATTGTGCGTCTGGCGAACCCGGGGTCAGAGTTTCTCATTCCGGGGCCAGAGCATCCGCTACTGGACAGCAGGGCAAGGAGAGCCACTGCTACTACTCCACGGTTTTCCTACCGCCAGTTGGGACTGGCACTACTTGTGGGCGCCCCTTGCGCAGCGTTTTCGCGTTATCGCCTGCGACATGATCGGCTTCGGCGATTCCGCCAAGCCCCTGGGGCACAGCTACAGCCTGATGGAGCAGGCTGATCTGCAATTGGCGTTGCTGGCTCATTTGAAGATCGATCAGCCTGCGCATCTGCTGGCCCACGACTACGGTGGCAGCGTGGCCCAGGAGCTGCTCGCGCGCCATCATGAAGGGCGTGCTGAGATCGCCAGCTGTGTGTTCCTCAACAGCGCCTTGTTCCCCGAGCGCTGCCCATTGCTGCTGGTGCAGAAGCTGCTGCTCAGCCCCTTGGGGTGGCTGGTGGGGCGCTCGTTTGGCCGCGACGATCTGGTGCGCAATGTCACCCAGGTGTATGGCCCTTGCACCCACCCCAGCGAGAGCGCACTGGATGACAGTTGGAGCCTGATCGTTTCCAACCGAGGCACGCGGATCCTGCACAAGTTGATGAGCTTCGTCCCGGAACGGCGCTTTTACCGCGAGCGCTGGGTGGGGGCGCTGCAACATGACGGGGTGCCGCTGCGCTTTATCAACGGTGCCGTCGATCCGTTGTCCGGCGCGCACATGGTCGAGGCTTACCGCCAGCAGGTCCCCGATCCGGACACCGTGCTGCTGCAGGGCATAGGCCACTATCCGCATATCGAAGCACCGGTACAGGTGCTGCGCCACTACCTGGCCTTTCGTGAGCAGCCGATGAGCTATCTGCCGCAGAAGGTCGCCTGGTCGTAGCGCCAGAGTGCAGGCCGGTGGCAACCATCGGCCTGTCTTATCGCTCATCATTCAGCCCCAGTGCGCTTGATTGTTCCGGGCACTTGGCTGGCCGACACTGCCTTAAATCCAATCACCCTGTGGAGCCATGAGCATGAGCGAGCCCGTACGTCTGCAAGATCGAGTGGTGATCGTCACAGGGGCCGGTGGCGGTTTGGGCCGGGCCCATGCCCTGTTATTCGCCGCGCACGGCGCCAAGGTGGTGGTCAATGACCTGGGCGGCAGCACCCATGGCGAAGGCGCCAGTGCCTCGGCGGCGGATCGGGTGGTCGAGGAGATTCGCGCCGCCGGTGGCACTGCGGTGGCCAACCACGATTCGGTCACCGATGGCGGGCGCATCGTCGAGCAGGCCCTGGACAGCTTTGGCCGGATCGATGTGCTGGTGAACAACGCCGGCATCTTGCGCGACAAGACCTTCCACAAAATGGACGACGCCGACTGGGACCAGGTCTATCGGATTCATGTCGAAGGCGCCTACAAGGTCACTCACGCCGCCTGGCCGCATATGCGCGAGCAAAACTGGGGGCGAGTGATATTCACCGCTTCGACCTCGGGCATCTATGGCAATTTTGGCCAAGCTAACTACGGCATGGCCAAGCTCGGTCTGTATGGCCTGACCCGAACGTTGGCCATTGAAGGGCGCAAGCACGGCATCCTGGTCAATGCCATCGCCCCTACCGGTGGTACCCGGATGACCGAAGGGCTGATTCCCCAGCAGGTGTTCGAGCGCTTGAAGCCCGAACTGATCAGCCCGCTGGTGGTGTACCTGGGCAGCGAGCACTGCCAGGACAGTGGCCAACTGTACGAAGTAGGTGGTGGCTGGATAGGCAAGCTGCGTTGGGAGCGCAGTGTGGGCGTAGGGTTCGATCCGCGTGAAGGCTTCACCCCCGAACAGGTCGCCGATCACTGGGCGCAGATTGGTGATTTCGAAGGCGCGCTGCATCCCGAAGACAGCTTGCAGGCGTTGCAGCAAATGATGGCCAATCTGCAAAAATATCCGTTGAGTTGAACAGCAGATTCTTGCAGGCATAAAAAAGGCCGCTGCAAGCGCAGCGGCCAATCGAGACGTTAGATCAAGGAGCTTCAAAATCAACGTCGGTGAACCTGGGGTGGCGCGAAAGGCGGGGGGGAGGGCCCTTCGCGCTAACCAGTGAGATAAGAATAAGCGCTTGATGCTGTGGGAAAAATAGTCGCTTCTGACATTCTCTATTACATCATGGGTGATAATCGCGCGGCTCTGGGTCGCGATTATCCAACAGTGCTTCAACCGCAGGCGCGTATCGCGCAGACGCCTATTCCTGGATCCAGGAAGGGTTTCCCCTTTCTGTGCCGTACAGCTCGAAAAGCAGACTGCAACTCCACACAACCTTCGGAGTTCGCCATGCTTTCCGATACTTTGTTTCCAGACCTGTCGTTCCTGAAAACAGCTACTTCTCCTACCTCATACGAAGAAATGTTGGCGCAGGTGTCGTTGCTTGCTGTCGCCATTCAGGGGCAGCTTGCAGATGCACCGCGTTTTGCCGCAGAGCCGCAGGCTGAATCTACGGAGCCCGCGCTGCTTACGGTTGAGCAATTCGACGAGCGTTGGGGGGAGTGGCGAGACGCCAATGACCAGTGGTGGCAGGAGCTAGCGCATTTTTCCTCAGGCCGCCTGCGTAACCAGTTGAGGGACTTGTTCGAACTGGAAGTGGCCATACTGGCAATAACTGAGCCGTCGATCCGGGAGCGGGTGGAAGCGCTGTGGAGTGGGCAGGCGGATATCGACCTTGGTCAGGTCATTGCCGAGGCGGGCGAGATCAAGGTGCGTTTGCCGGGTTGCTTCGTTTATACCGCTGATTTCGACGTTGCCAGTCACGGTGGTGAAGATTTCCTCGTGTATGGCCTGGGTTGGGGGGCCTGGTTCAGTGCTGAGCCTGTAACGCTCGCGGCTCGGGTGCAGCAAGCCCTGCTGGCGGGCGAGCCATGGACGCTGACGATCCCGGCTGCGCTACGCACTGCTGTACGGGAGGGCGCCGCGCTGGAGTTGAGCTTCGAGGAGGTTGATTACTCGGTATCGCGCAGAATGCTCGAAGACCTGCAGGACTTGCAGATTCAGCTACTGGGCGAGGTATCCCGGCACCCCTCCAACGATCAGCTGTCGCTCAGCAGGCTCAACGCCGCTATCCGTCTGGATAGCTGGGTTAGCCAGGTACAGGACCGCGTGGCCAGCTATCTCAAAGCCTACCGACTCAGCACCCAGGTGCAGTGGGTGACTGAGCTTGAAGGTGACGAGCTGGCTCACTATGCGGCGCTGGAGCAAGCCAAAATCGATGCACAGACAACGTTCGACGACCATTTGGGCAGTCTTGCGGACTATCGGACGTTTGCCGCAGCGCGGATCAGGGCATGGCTGGAGGCAAATGCCGACGGCCTGCGGATCGCCCCGGAAAAAACCCAACTGACAATTCATCGACTCTTCAGCAACGCCCGAGGACAGCGTAAATCCACGGTGCTGGACTGGGTTATCAGTGGCGGCTATGACGGCTATGACCTGTTCGTCGAGCCTTCGGCCCCGGATCTGGAAGAGGTTTTAACCCATGCTGTGCTGCAGAGAATGATCAATCAACTCAATCTGCGCGAGAGCTACTACCGCGAAGTCAGCGCGGCTTATCAGGATGCACAAACCCAGGCGCTGCTAGGTGAGCTTATCCGCGCCGAGATGCTGTTTGCGGCATTGGCTGCGCTGCACGCTGAGGTGTTGCCTGCGCCGACCCACGCCAACCTCATCGCCCTGCTCGAGGATGATCAGCCCACTGCTGAGCTGCAGGTGCACCGGCTGCAACTGCGCGAGCAGTATTTAGATGGCGTGGTTGCCTTTGCCACTGACGAGTCCTTCATTCTTTATGCCCCAGGCTCGCCAGGCGGTCACTTCCAGCGCTTCGCCAATGAGCGGGAGCTGGTCGAGGCGGTCTTCGAGATGCTCAATAACCCTGTTGGCATTGCCTACCTGCTGGAGCGTATTCCTGTGCAGCACCGGCAACCGGTGCAAGAATTCGTCCATCGGGTAGAACCCATCACCTGGCGTCCGACTATCATCGGCCTGCAGCCACACGACGGTGGTTTGCGCCAGGTGCTGCTTGAGGGGCGGCTCTCGGTCCATCGCAGCAATCGGCTTCAGGCAACACCTCAATGGTATCTCGAGGCGAGCCAGGAAGACCGGCAGCACTTGGACTTCCTGGACAATCAACTGGCTGCCCTGGAGGCGGATTACATCGCCAGTAATGGCATGCAGACGCTGTTGGATTTTGCCCATGATCAAGCCTCTGACCGGATCAATGGGTATCCCGGCAACAGCGGGTTCTGGATTGATCCCGACACGGTCAGGGTCGAGTCATCCGAGGGCGCGCTGAGCTTCACCCAATGGATGGCGTGGGGGTATCCGACAGGCTTCAATTTCGCAGGGTTTTCCACCCTCAGTTCAACCCGCGGACAAGACCTTTCGCACCTCAACCTGTCCTTGTTGGCCAGTGCCATCCGTGGCTTCAGCGGCCAGGTACGGGAGCAATACAGCACACGTCTGGAAAACCGCTACCTTGCCGATGACCGCCCCCAACGCGAGCGTCAGCTCAGGTTGCATGGGTTGGTGATGAACGTGAAGCTGCGCCGCGATTTCTTGGCGGCAAGTCTACAGGGCTACCTTGATGACAGCGACGCAAGCTGGTTGAAAGAACTCGCTCAGACGCCGGTTGAGATAGACATTCTGGATAACGTCCGGCTAGGCAGGTTGGCCTTCCACCGTGGTGAATACCGATTGGTCGACGGCTGCTATCTGTTAGAAAACACGGCAGGTGAGCGATTCGTTTACCTCAGTGACCCGGCCAATGGTCAAACTGTACGCACGTTCATGGACATTGCCTCAAGCTGGTACAGGGAAAATCTCGGCCCATACTTTACCAGCCGGGTTATTCACTCCGATAAAGCTGCCATGAGGGCGCTGGATAGCGATCGCTGGGAAAACGGTAAACAAGTGGTGCTCGATGCGCTTCCTCATCTGGTCGACCGGATCGATAGCTGGGAGAAGGATCACCAAAGGCGTGTTCAGCATCTGCTTGACGATGCGCGGTCACAAACCACCAGCGTCGCGAGCCGGGTTTTTGAAACGGTCGACCTGATCGGCAGCAAAGTGGCCAGTGCCTTGTCCCTCGGGTTCCCGCCAATCGCTGCTGTTATCAACCTGATTCAGGCAGTCAGGGACTTCTCCAAGAGTTACACGAGCTGGTGGGATGGGGAAAAGCTGACGAGTGCCTTTTTCTTCCTGCTAGGGATCACTGGCGTTGCGTCGGCGACGGGCGTCACGAGCGTAGTTAGCGCTGGCCTTGCCGCCGCTTGGAGCAAGTTGCGCCCGGGTCCATCGGGACCTGCAGTCGAGTTGCTGAAGGCGTGGTTCAAAGAGCTCGCGTCTCCCTACGGTCTCAAGACTGCGAGTGCCGCTAGCAGCCTCTTCACTGATGAGTTTATCGACTTTATCAAGCCGATATTCGCTGAAAATGAACCACCGTCGGTGTTGTCGTCCAAGTAAATCCGCCTAGCGCTGATAACCCATCCGCCTGCTGACTGCCTCCACGGCAGCCAGCAGGCGCTGTGCCGCAGGGCCCTGCTCATCGGCGTGGAAGATCGAAGTCGGGCCGACCACAGTCATCACCGCAGCGATCTGGCCCATGGCGTTGAACACCGGCGCTGACAGGGCATCCACCCCCGGCATCAGCAAGCCGTGCACATGGTGCAGGCCACGCTCGCGTATCCCCTCCAGCAGGGGGGCATAATCACTGGCGCTCTGCTTGAGCATCGCCAGTTCCCGCTCCAGCAAATCCTGCGTCTCGCGCGCCGGGAGATGAGCGGCGAATACCAGCCCGGTCGATGAACTGAGCAGCGGCAGCACCGAGCCGATCTGGGTCACCACGGTTACCGCGCGCACCGCCGGCTCGATACTGACCACCGTTGCCCCCTGATTACCCCACACCGCGATGAAGCAGCTCTCATTGAGCTCGTCGCGCAATTGCGACAGCGGCAGTGCGGCCACCTTGAGCACATCGATGCTGCCCAGCGCCGCCATCCCCACGCGCAGTGCTTCACGTCCCAGCCCATAGTGGTTGGTGCTTGGGTCCTGCTCGGCAAAGCCGCTGGAGATCAGCGCCTGCAAGTAGCGATGGACCTTGCTGGCAGGCATCTGCACGTGTTCGGCCAGGCGCGACAGCGAGGTCGAGGGCGACAGTTCGGCGAGCGCCTTGAGAATGTCGGTACCGACTTCCGCCGAGCGGACCTTCTGCTTGCCGGTGTCGGCAGGGTTGCGGGCGGTGGTCATGGGGCTGGGCATCCGGGGAAGACTGAGGGCGTCTTTATAGCTTGACGCCTTGATCCAATCAAATTACGTTATTCGTAATCTGATTACGATAAAAACAATGCAGACGCGCTACCGGTGCTTGCCGCATGGGCAATTGAGCTGGCAGCAGCTGCCAGCATGGCTCGCTTCGAGCCCGGAGGCATCGATGACTCGCGACACGTCCCCCGCAATCGACTACCTGAGCGGCTTCGGCAACGAATTCGCCAGCGAGGCGCTGCCTGGCGCTTTGCCGGTCGGGCAGAACTCGCCGCAAAAAGCGCCCTATGGCCTGTACGCCGAGCTGTTGTCGGGCACCGCGTTCACCATGACCCGCAGCGAGCTGCGCCGCACCTGGCTGTACCGTATTCGTCCATCGGCGCTGCACCCGCGCTTCGAGCGCCTGGAACGCCAGCCGCTGGCAGGCTCACTTGGCGCGGTTACGCCTAACCGCCTGCGCTGGAGCCCGCAGCCGATTCCCGGCGAGCCGACCGATTTCATCGAGGGCTGGCTGCCGATGGTGGCTAACTCGGCGACCGATAAACCTGCGGGCGTGAGCATCTACATCTACCGCGCCAATCGTTCGATGGAGCGGGTGTTCTTCAACGCCGATGGCGAGCTGCTGCTGGTGCCCGAGCAGGGCCGCCTGCGTATCGCCACTGAATTGGGCGTGATGGAAATCGAACCGCTGGAAATCGCGGTAATCCCGCGGGGCATGAAGTTTCGCGTCGAACTGCTCGATGGCCAAGCGCGTGGCTACATTGCCGAGAACCACGGCGCACCGCTACGCCTGCCCGACCTCGGCCCGATTGGCAGCAACGGCCTGGCCAATCCGCGTGACTTCCTCAGCCCGGTGGCACACTACGAAGAGACCAGCGGCCCGGTGCAGCTGGTACAGAAGTTCCTCGGCGAACACTGGGCCTGCGAGCTGCAGCACTCGCCGCTGGACGTGGTCGCGTGGCATGGCAGCAATGTGCCGTACAAATACGACCTGCGCCGCTTCAACACCATCGGCACGGTCAGCTTCGATCATCCAGACCCTTCGATCTTCACCGTCTTGACCTCGCCGACCAGCGTTCACGGTCTGGCCAACATGGACTTCGTGATTTTCCCACCGCGCTGGATGGTGGCCGAGAACACCTTCCGTCCACCCTGGTTCCACCGCAACCTGATGAACGAGTTCATGGGTCTGATCCAGGGTGCCTACGATGCCAAGGCCGAAGGTTTTCTGCCCGGCGGCGCCTCGCTGCATGGGGTGATGAGCGCCCACGGCCCGGACGCCGAGACCTGCAGCAAAGCCATCAGCGCCGAGCTTGCGCCGCAGAAAATCGACAACACCATGGCCTTCATGTTCGAGACCAGCCAAGTGCTGCGCCCGAGCCAGCAAGCCCTTGAATGCCCGCAATTGCAGGCCGACTACGATAGTTGCTGGGCCACCTTGCCGAGCACCTTCAACCCGAACCGGAGATAACCCATGAACCAGACCGCCATCGCCCGTAGCTGGGTCGAGCACGCCAACGGCCATCGCGATTTCCCTCTGCAAAACCTGCCGCTGGGCATCTTCAGCCGCCCGGGTGAAGCCTTGCGCTGCGGCGTGGCCATTGGTGAGGCGATTCTCGACCTGGACGCGGTGCTCGCTGCCGGACTGTTCGAGGGCCCGGCCAAGCAAGCGGCACAGGCGACCCAGGGGGGGGCGCTGAATGCCTACTTCGCCCTCGGCCGTAGCGCCCGGGTAGCCTTGCGTGAGCGTCTGCTGGCGCTGCTCGGCGAGCACAGCGAACACCAGGCTGCGCTCACGTCGGCGCTGTATCCAGCTAGCGAGTGCCAGCTGCACCTGCCGGCCAAGGTCGGCGACTACACCGATTTCTACGTCGGCATCGAGCATGCCAAGAACGTCGGCAAGCTGTTCCGCCCCGACAACCCACTGTTGCCTAACTACAAGTACGTCCCCATCGGTTATCACGGCCGCGCTTCGACCCTGCGCCCCTCGGGTACCGAGGTGCGCCGGCCCAAGGGCCAGACCCTGCCAGCCGGCCAGACTGAGCCAGTGTTCGGTCCTTGTGCACGCCTGGACTATGAGCTGGAA
>Ga0213821_1001088_pt1 | contig 13626 bp, 15 predicted proteins | sample MC6MC0909MG_FD_179894 | JGI IMG/M metagenome (GOLD analysis project Ga0213821, IMG submission 179894) | Enriched soil aggregate microbial communities from Iowa State University, Ames, United States - MC6-MC0909-MG | ecosystem: Environmental > Terrestrial > Soil > Unclassified | place: USA: Iowa...
GATTATTGTCGGCGCATCTTTCATGTATTAATTTAAAAAGCCTTTCATCTATTTTCCTAAAAAGTCTCCGTTGCTTTAGAATTAAATAGTGAGTAAAAATCCACCTCATGACAAGGTCACTTTTACAAGAGTGACCTTTTTTCATTAGACCTCTTGATGAAGCTATTAATTTATATAAATTTATTTAGTAGATAATTATCGCAGTTCATTTTATCGTCTGTTCATATTATAGAAATATAGAAAGGGGGGAAGTTATTATGTCTCAAGGATATGGCAATGGTTATGGTTCTGGTGCAGGATTTGCACTAATTGTTGTTCTTTTCATTCTTCTAATTATTATTGGTACTAGTTTTGTAAAAGCTTATTAATAATAGCCATTAGCGTCTTAGAATGAATAAAATTCAAGAAATTAACCTTTCCTTTCTAATATTTACAAAGGGTCCCTAGCCTCCGTGTGACCCTTTGAGTTATTTATCAGGTCTATTGATGATTAAAACCTTCTTTAATGGGATCTCTACTTTAGTTGATGAACCTTGCTTCCCAGTATCCTTGAAATCAATTTCCTATACTTTTTCTCTCATAGAAAGTGTCGTCAATATTTCTTACTTGTGAAACGGATATTTTAGTGATAATTATCTTTAAGTTAGATCATGGTAATTTAGCATTTTCACGAGTTTGAATGGGCCACCATAGTAAATGGAAAAGCATATGGACTATTATAGCTGCTAATAAACTTCCATAAACAAAAGCTACTCCTGCGAAAATACCAACCCAAATATTCCCGATAATAGCATACACATACATGGATTTTTTGGGCTTGCTAGCAACAAGTTTTATAGATGGTAAATGGATGAGTGCAAATAAAATACTTGAAATAGCAATAGCTAACCATTCGCTAGTTACATTGTTTAAATTCATTAATTGACATAACCAAAAAAACAAGCTAAGTAAACTCCATCGAAATATGACTTCCTCTATAATTCCACCATAAAATACACGACTTAATATACCTGCATTGGCATAATAAGTTTCAATTTTATCATATTCTTCTCTTGTTAAATTTGGTACAAAGTACATATAGTAGAATAGTAAGTGACCAATAGAACAAATAATTCCTAAACCGAAACCATATTTAATAATCTTCATAGCTTCGATTTGCTGTACTACCTCAATCTTAGGCACAATAAAAGCACCCATCATTGAAAAAATAATGGCTGTAAGAACATGGATTATTAATCGTTGCCGATCCGTTATATCATCTTCTTTAAGATAAATTTTTTCTGATTGATACATAAAATAAATACCAGGTATGCAGATAATAAATACAATAATCATGTACACCCAATTCATAAAAGCTACTCCCCCCTAACTTTGTTTTGTTCTTCTACTATCACCTCATAAATCTTGTTCACTACATACTCAAATTGATCGATTACTTCATCATCTAACTTAGAATAGTATTTTGACACGACCTGTTTATCCACTTCTTCAAATAGGTTATAAAGCTCTACGCCTTTAGAGCCAAGTGTTACATCAATTTTACGTCTGGATTCAGAATTAATTGTTCGCTCAATAAAATGCCCGTTCTCTAATTTAGACAATAATTGACTAATTGCACTAGCTGACATATTCATCTTTTCGGCCAATTCATTCACTGTTAAAATTCCATGAACATGAATATGCTCCATAATCAACGCTTGCTTTGGCGTTAACTTATATTCAAGTACTTCTTCATAATGATTCAGTAAGGCATAGTTTATCTGATCTAATGTTTGAAAAATATTCTTCATTCTTTCTACTAACATAAATACCCTCCAACATTTTAACTAATTAAACATTTTATGTTCATAAATTATTTAATTAGTTAAAATTTTAATCTTACCACTTCTATTCTGTCAACTATGATAAGTGACAGAAAAGGATTACCACGGCTTAATGGCAAAAAAAGATTCTTTTGATTACGCTTTTGTTGTAATCACGTAAACCAAAGAATCCTTTTTTATAAAATACGCAGTATGCAGTTGTTAAAATTTTTAAATTTATATTAGAATGATTCTTCATTCGGCATAAAATAGTAAGTCAGTAGCTAAAAAAGAGTAATTTGTATTTCTTCTTGTTCATGACAAATTCGAGTTTCTTGAGATTGCGTTCTTAAATGCTAGTATCATTTTCCTAAGAATTTCCATATAAAATGTCTGCCTTAATGAAAAGCAGACATTTTATATAAATTTTAATATTACTGGTAATGATTTTATTTCGTTTCGAGGTAACCTTTATGCCGTGAAGCAATCGTCATTTCAAACTTGCCCAATCAAATGACGGTAAGAATAAAGGATTTTCGTTCATGGGGAAAGAAGATATTTATGATTGTTTGCACCATTGGTATCTTTATCACATCGAACACATCCTAAGTAAAGCTATAAGATTTAAAACTTTTCAATTGAAATATCTGAATTAATTGTTATTGCCACTTGAATTCCCGTTGCTTCGGAAAGCACGATTTCTGTTGGTGCAGGCTGTGCAGCGTCACCGGCTGCATATACATTTTTTTCTGATGTTCTTCCGAAATGATCAACAACGATTAACCCTTGTTCATCTAAATCACAAGAAAATCCTTCACCAATGATATTTGTTGCATAAGAGGATGGAGTAATAAAACCTGCTTCCCGCTCAATTTCTAACCCATTTTGAAAGACGACACTATTCAGTACCCCATTATGCCCTTTCATTTCTTTAATCTTATCAGTAATCACATTTATTCCTTTATTTTCTAATTCCCTTTTTTCATTTTCTTTTATTTCATACCCGTTTGTTGCTACGACTAAATCATTTGAAAAATTAAAAATTATTTTAGCAGTTTGTGCAACAGCACCTGTTTCATTTATATAAATCATTTTTTTATCCTTTAATTCCCAGCCATAGCCATATGGTGAAGTGAAAATACTTTTATTGTAATATTGATTAATATTCGGGATATCTGTCTGTATTTCAGTACCATCTGTCAAAAGGAGTTTCTCAGCAAGAAAGCTCTGGCCATCTTCTGTATAAATTTTAAAAAGCTTATTGTCAGATTGTTTAATAGCCCTAACATGTTGACTGACGATGGAATGAATAGTTGGATATTGATTTAATTTCTCTTTTGCTGCTTGCATGAATTCAATGGCCGCATTTCCATTTCTTGAAATACTCTCTTGAAGCTCGAATGAAAGGTGGTCATTCTTTGTATCGAACAATGCGACTGATCGATTCGCTCTACCTAATAATAATGCTGCATTTAATCCTGCTGGTCCTCCACCAATAATTGCACATTCAAAAATCCCCATCTTTTTCCTCCTGTTTTTACGACGAATCAAACTCCAATAACTTGCTTTAGGTTTTCTAAAGGAATATATCCAACAATTGGTTCATGTAATTTATTATGAATAATCAAACGTGAATGAGGGATCCCAAGAACCTGATATTCCGCTGCAATCTCCGGACTTTTGTCAACATTCACCCTTAAAATTTTCACCTTATTACCGTACTCTTCATCAAGTTGATTTAAAACCATTCCAAACATTTTACAAGGACTACACCACTCAGCCCAAAAATTTATAATCACAATTTTTTTAGTTTTCAGGTGTTCTCCTAATTCTTGCTTTGTTGTTATATGAGCAATTGCCATAATTTTCCCTCCTTCATGGAAATAAAAAATGTAAACATATAATATGCTTTAAGTGTTATACTTGAACCTACAATCCCCCCTTTCAACAAACTTTAAAGATCTTTAATATCCATAATTAAAATAAAATTTTTAAATTGTACTATCGAAAACAATTGCCATCGCGGTTTTATAACCTTCAGCAGCTGCAACAATTAATGAAGACTGACCTAATTTTGCTGTCTCCCCCGCTGCATAAACATTTTCCTCAGTTGTTCGTCCTGCCTCATCTATCACTATGCTACCGTTTTCATTTAATTGACAACCAAGTTGCTCTGCAAATTGATTTGGTCGCACAAAATTAGGTACGATAAATCCCCCCACTCTTTCGATTTCCAATCCTGAACTAAACACTACTTTCTTTAAATAACCATCCACACCATTTAAGCTTTGAATAGGTTCAGTAATAACAGGGTATATCTTTTCTTTGTAGTTCATTCAATGTCGGAGTAGAAACTTCATAACCATTTGTAGCTATTACTAAATCTTTTGACCAGTTATATAATAACTTTCCTTTAAAAAGAGTTTGTTCTTCATCCTCTGAAATGATAATTAGAGGTTTATCTCTTAGCTCCCATCCATCACAAGTTGGGCAACTGAATAGACTTTTCCCATAATAATTTTTAATATCAGGAATCGCTGGAAATCCCTCTTGCACACCTGTGGCCAATATTATTCTCTCAGCAATATACTCCGCTTCTTCTAACGTCTCCATTTTAAACAATCCGTTTGATTGCTTTGTTATATTCATCACTGTGTTTTGATAAAAATGAACTGAAGGGTATTTTTTCACATCTTTTAAAGCCATTTCTTTAAAGTCTGCTGGTTTAATGCCATCACGTGTTAGAAACCCATGTGATTCCTGCGTCACACGATTCCGATTTGTTCCATTATCAAATAAGGCGACATTTTTGCGGGACCTCCCTAAAATCAAACTTGCATTTAAACCGGCGCCACCTGCACCTATCACTGCACAATCAAATGTTTCCATCATGTAAATCTCCTCCATAAGTTGTTTAGAATACATGTTTAGTTAATAAACATGCACTAGCTCCAATTTAACGTTTAAAAACAGAATGATTCTACGCTATAACCACTTGAAAATTTATAGAAAATCCACAGCCAAAAAGAAGCCAAGATAAAAACATTCAAAGATTTAAAAGACTCTTTATATCTATGATTTTTTCAAAAAAATAATGGTGGACTATACATCCACGACTATTTTTTCACAAAATCCGATATTTTTCTGTTTCTTAACTCATTCTCAAGTTTTTCTTCTGCAGATAGCATTACTTCTTTTATTACACATTTAGGATCATTATATAAACAACAATCAAACAACGAAGATTTGCCTTCAATCGCATGAATTATATCTAAAAATGAGATATCTTCCCAATTGTGACTAAGTGTATATCCACCATTAGCACCTGATACGGAGTTAATCATGCCCTCTTTGACTAACTTGGTAAGGATTTTAGATAAATATGTGGGAGAAACATTTTGCATCTCAGCTAATTGTTGAACACCCATTGGTTTATTTGGTATTTCCTTTGCAAGAAAAAGCATTGTGTGTAGTGCATAATTTGTAGCTTTAGAATATTTCATAACTGTTATTCACCTCAATTAGAGACTTTATATATCCATAATAGCATTGAATATTTGCAATTTCAATTTTTATGTCTCAAAATTTATTTATGAGGTGAAAATTCACACCACTAGGTGCTTATTTCTAATTTTTTCTCTTTAAATTTTCAAGCATTTGAAAAATTTGTCCTCTATGATGTGACTCGTGTTCAAGAAGGTGATAAATAACCCATTCAGGTGTAACATCATAATGAATGAGACTTCTAGATGTGCGCCAATCCTCTAAGTCCATAGTACGAAAATGGAATAGCAATTCATCACGGACACATTGCAGACGATGTAAATGTTCATCTAAATTTTGTCCCTTTACACTACTCAACGTATCATCATCGTTACGGTCTTCTTGTGGAAATAAGGTACGGATATTCGGATTCCATTTACCGCCTAGAACCTCTTCGTAGAGCCAGTCTGCTTCAATTAAAGCAATATGATATAATAACGATCCAATGGAGTGACCGATTACTTCTGTATCAAGCTGCTGCTGACTTATACCAGATATTTTTTCTAAAAGTGTTCGACGAATATCTTCTAAGCACCATAGCCATCGACCAATTTCTGATTCAAAACCATGTAACGGTAAAACAATCAAATTTTTTCTCTTCATTTTTTTCCTCTGTACTCTATAAAATTTGCTTATTTGTGCTTAAACTTCAATCCAGACGGTGGAAAAATATAAATACGTTTTCACGCATTAATCCTTCTATAATTTCCATATAATACATTTTTGGGATTTATCACAATGAGTAAAACTGCCACCACCAAATAAAGAATTGCACTATACATCATTAATTCCAATAGGATTCCATTTATTAAGCCAATAAAAAAATTAAAAAATTGGTGGATAATAATCGGAATGATTAAATTCTGATTTAAGTTATAGAATGCGGTCATAACAATCTTCGTAGCGATGAGTGCAATCATAAAGAATAGTATATATTTGATTAAATCAAAGCCCGTATACCCTGTAGTAAACCATATAGTCAGATGCCATAACCCCCACCAAAACCCTATGATTATTGAAGCCTTTAGTGGTGAATGCTTCTTTTGAAGCTCTATTTGAGCGAAACCTCTCCATCCCACTTCTTCCCCTAGTGGTCCCGCAAAAAGGTTTTTAAAAAAGAAATACATCAACATTCCCCAGGATGAAATAGTAAAAATAGAGTCTACTTCTCGATTATTAGATACGATAAGTACAATGATCAAAAAGATAAAGGCTTGAATCATCATGATAGTAAAAATTACAGAAAATTTAAGTTTATTGTTGAATTTGTCTTTAACAAATTGGATAAAACTTTGCTCAGGATAAATTTTTTTAAATAATATTGCAAAAGCAAAGGTTGAGGACCAAGCTGAAATGCAAAGCATTACATCAAAGATCCATTGAGGAAATCCTAACAATTTTATTGCTCCTACAAGGCTAAAAAGTGGTAAAAAAATGATATTGGTTAGTAAAATAAAACTCACTACTGGCTTTTTTAATTTCTTTTCTTTATTCATGTATATACCCCGCTTTAAACTAAATATTTCATAAATTTCATATTTACGAATACCTTCAGCTTAAACCTAGGGGTTACTCACAGGTCAATACATGTTTCTTTCCTACCCCTTCTTCAATTCTACTCGGCCTCTCCGACTGTGCAATCAGGGGAAATTACATCCCACTTTCCAAACAGCGTTAAACCTGCCGCTTTAGCTAACAATGTAGAAGCTTCGTTATCGAGCTGGCATCTATATTGTGGTTCGTATCCCTGCTCATAGGCATATTTGCAGATTGAACGCACCACTTTACGAGCATGACCTTTTCCTCTAAAAGCGGACAGAGTCAATACGCCAAGATCCGCTATTTGTACACCTTCTCCCCAGGGATACATGCTAGCAGCACAAACCAAGCGATTTCGTTCAAAAGAGCCAAATACTGCCCAATGATCCAATTCTACATAAGCGTCATCCAAATCTTGTTTAGAGGCGGAGGATTCAAACGCTGAGAAAATTGCATCATCCTGTTCGCTTAATTGGCGCAATGTCCCTTCCTGATTTTCTTGCAGCAAGACGTTCTTTTCTGCTTCCGAAAAATAAAAAAGATAATCTGCGCCATGCAGTGTGACTCCCCTTTCATTCAATTTCTGGCGGAAGTTTAGCTCAGACAGCTCTTGTCCTTTAGAAAGATCTAATTTTTCAGCCATTTCAGGTGACAAGACTACCATAACCCGGCTGTCAGCTGTTTCCAGCACCATGACCCGACTGTCTTCGCTCAGGTCATGGTTGTTGGTGACAGTAAAGGTTTTATCGTTGTAGATAATATCTCCATTTAAAAATTGTGACTCCCAAAAGTCAGTTATCGTTTGTGAAAATAAAGGCATACTTATTCCCCCCTGTAGTTAGAATTCAATTTATTTTCTCTATTAGTAACATCTGCATCTAATTGTGATTATTCATTCCCATCTCTTTAAATTTTATCGACCAAGTATTATTCGGAAATTTTTAGCTTAAAAAATACTTAGCACGAATTAGTAATATTATAAAGCTTTACACAGTGTGAATCTCAAGTTTTTTATTAAGGGAAAAACTGATTTTAAAAACGAAATGATTAAAGCTTCCATTGCATGAAGAAATATCTAATTATTTCTCTGAAAATTGTGATAAATAATAATTGAAACAACGATGTGATAAAGGTCTATTCAGAGTTTTCAATAACCCCTGAATTCGACCTTTTCCTCTTCCCCTCAAAATGAACTTTTTTTATGAAACTGTTAATTTTAGTACACTTCTTGCCAATTCAATAAACTCCTTCATTGATGGTGAAATCCATTTCTCTTGATGCCACAGCATTTGAGTAGCAAATTGTATTTCAGATAAATCCCACGGTAAAGTGATTAGTTCTCCCCGCTCTAACTCTCCCTTAAGCGACATTTCAGGAAGTAAGGCAATACCGAGCCCAACCATTGCACATTGTTTAATGGCCTCTACACTATTAAACTCAAGTTCAGTCAAGCTGTCTGCCCCTTTTCTCAATAACGTGTGATAGAAGAAAGTTCGGTATGAGCATCCCGTTTCACTAAGTAGAATCTGCTCTCTGTTAAAATCTTCTATCCTTAATGTAGAGCACGAAGCTAATGGATGGTTAGGGGAAACTACCATAAGAAAAGATTCATCCATTAAAAGTTCGGTATGAAGATCCGTAGATACGATAGGTTCATCTAGCATAAAGACCACATCCACATTCCCCTCCCTCAGACTCTGTTTCAAACTGTGACTAGACAAGGGTCTAAACAAAAGACGTACATGTGGATATCGTTCGCGAAAAACCCGTAGTAATGCGGGTAGACGGTATGTACAGAGCACTTCGTCTGCACCGATTGTAATCGTACCAGTTAATTCTTCGCTCTCACTAGAGACATATCGAGCCTCCTCTATATCATTTAAAATTTTGTTGGCATAGGGCAATAACCGCTGACCTGCATCTGTTAAAATGACACTCTTACCCAGTCGATCTAATAGCTTAACTCCTAATTCTTCCTCTAAAGCCTTGATTTGCATTGTTATAGTAGACGGAACATAGTTCAATACTTCAGCAGTTCTACTAAAACTACGTGTAGAAGCAAGCGTCCAAAATGTTTTAAGTTGGCGAATTTCCATTAAGATAGCACCTCTTCATTCAAAAAAATTGAACATTATGATCAAAAACGTTTCGTTGATTTGATGGTAGCAGTATCGTAGAGTGAAAATCAAGCTACAACATTAAATCTTGTATAACAAAGGAGAATTGTATAATGAAAGATTACGAAATTTATTCATTGGGAGATGTCGAGCTACAATCGGGTCAAAAGCTGCCCCAAGCCTTCCTTGCCTATAAAACTTATGGAGCTTTAAATTCTACTAAGTCAAACGTAATTGTCTATCCTACCTGGTTTGCTGGTCAGCATACTGATAATGAGTGGTTGATTGGACCTGATAAAGCTCTCGATCCGGATAAATATTTTATTATTGTGCCTAATATGTTGGGAAATGGTCTATCTTCCTCACCAAGCAATACACCAGCCCCTTTTGACAGAGCGAATTTTCCACTTGTAACGATTTATGATAATGTCCGGCTACAACATCGGCTCATAACCGAGAAATTTGGTATTACGAAGATTGCTTTAGTTGTTGGCTGGTCACTCGGAGCACTTCAAACCTTTCAATGGGGATCAAGCTATCCTGAGATGGTCGAGCGCATTGCACCGTTTGGCGGAACAGCAAAGACGAGGCCACATGCACAGCTTGTTTTTGAGGCATTTATCGCAGCCTTGCAAGCGGATTCTAACTGGAAGGAAGGTTTCTATAGCCATCAGCCTACAAGAGGACTTGCAGCGATGGGACGTGCCTATGCTCCTTGGGGGTTTTCTCAGTCTTATTATTTAGAACAGCTCTATCAGGAAGAAGGATACTCGACGTTAAAGGCATATCTAGAAGATTATTGGGATCAAGTGTTCCTTTCCTTCGATGCCAACGACTTAATTGCCGTGCTCCGTACTGGAATCAGCGGGGATATTAGCGCCAATCCACTAGACAAGGGAAATTTTGAACAGGCATTAAACCGTATTGCCGCTCAAGCACTTGTTATGCCAGGCTCGACCGATCTGTTTTTCCCCCCGGAAGATAATGCATATGAAGTGAAACATATGCCTAATACTATTTTTCAACCAATCGAATCCAAGTGGGGACATTGCTTTGGAATCGGTCAAAACGAACAGGACTCCCTCGTGATAGATAACCATTTGAAACAATTTTTGCTGTTAACAAATGACTGATATTTGAATTCTTCAATTAAGTTTGCAATCACTTAAGTAAAGCGATCTACATCAAGATTTCGTGGAGGTTTGATGTAGATCTTGACTTTATACCTAACTAGAGGGTATATACTCATAACGAATAAAAGAAGGAAGGTGAAAAAAATGTTTAAAATCAGTGAATTTTCCAGACTTAGCAGAATTCCACTACAAACGTTGCGTTACTATGATCAGCTCGGAATCTTAAAGCCTACCAAAACGGATGAATCTACCGGGTATCGGTACTACTCAGCTGAACAGCTGCTAGAGATTAACCGAATCATCATTTTTAAAGAATTAGGGTTTACACTACAGCAAATCGCGCATCTTCTTCAAGAAGAAATATCTGCTGAACAAATTCGTGGCATGCTTAGACTTAAAGAAAGTGAAATCGAGAGACTGCTTGATACCCAAAGATCCAAGCTTTCCCAGATTAAAGAACGAATACAGCTTGTAGAGCGTGAAGGGAGGATGGATAAAGACCAAGAAGTTGTTATTAAGTGTATTGAAGAAATGCACATGATTACATATGCTTCGCCAGGAACACTTGACGATATCCCAACCCTTTTCGAAATTTTCAATGGACTTCTCGATAGTCGCTTCAGATCTACCTTATCTAGTCCACAGATGGTGCTATGGAACACTCCCGACAGCGCAGCGCATGACTTTGAACTTGAGGTTGGTTATACTGTGAAAACAGACACATTTAAGCTGCCTGAGCATCTTAATCAACGTTTCCTACCTGCTGAAAAAGTAGCCACGTTGTTGTTCCGTTCGGATTCAGCATTTTCGGAAACAGCCTGTATAGACCTTGCTACTTGGATTGAGCACAACGGTTACCGAATTCGAAGTGACCAACCGGGAAGAGAAATCTATGTTCCGCTATCAGGGGAGCCGGATATTCATCTTATCGAAATTCAAATTCCTATTGTAGAAGAGGGATTCGTCTATGAAGAATAAATGGGTTGTATATCTACTTGCTCTAGCAGTTTTTCTTATTGGTACAATTGAATACATTATAAGCGGAATCCTTCATATGGTAGCAACTGACCTTGGAATAACAACAGCCTCTGCTGGAGCACTCGTTACGGCTTTCGCCCTTTCCGCAGCGATAGGGGCCCCGATTGTAATTGCAGCAACCATTCAGATGGATCGTAAAAAAATATTGTTAATGATGCTCAGTATTTTTATTTTGAGTAGTTTCCTAGTCTATTTCAGTCCCTCTTTTGAAATGATTTTATTGGCAAGAGTGATTCAAGGCATTAGCGGAGGAGCCGCTACTGTTATCGCAATGGCTGTGGCGACTCGTTTAGTTCAAGTACAGAATCGAGGTCAAGCTATCGGAACTATTTTGATGGGTTTAAGCAGTTCTCTTGTCCTCGGTGTTCCTGCTGGGACGTTTCTAAGCGAAATTGTTGGCTGGAGAATATTATTCATCCTTATAGGAATACTAACGTTGATTCCACTTTTAGTGATCTTTACTAAGGTTCCATCTATTACTGAGGAAAAAACTTTTACAATCGGAATGCAGCTGTCGATTTTGAAAAACAAAAAAATTGTTCTTGCTCTTACCATTACACTGTTCTATATTGGCGGATATTCAACGCTGTTTACTTACATCGCTCCTTACTTACAGGCAAACGCGAAACTTTCGGGTGCAGCACTTTCTGGAATTCTATTACTCTTTGGTCTTTGCAGTTTTTTCGGCTCCAAATTTGGAGGAATAGTTGCTGATACTAAAGGTCCGAAGTTCATGATTTATACTGGGCTTTCCTTCCAAGCATTGATGCTACTACTACTAAATTGGGCAGAGGGCTTGATATATGCTATCATCCTGTTCATTATGATCTGGATGGTGGCTACTTGGGCGACCTCCCCAGCACAACAGTTGTACTTGGTTTCCTTAGTAGAACATTCACCAGATATTGCTCTTAGCGTCAATACCTCATTTATCCAGTTCGGTTTCGCTCTTGGCTCGACTATCGGTGGGCTGGTGATTAGCAGTTTTTCTATAGACTATCTTAGTTGGTCTGGACTTATAATGATCTTACTGGCGCTTTTATTAGCAGCTCGGTTGTTCGCTTACAAAAATGAAAATAAAGTATCTAATAGGAATGCACAATAAATCAATTCCCCCTTGGCGTAAGTGTAGCTTTCGCGCAGTTAAATTGACACAGGTTGTGGCATTCTTAGACTGAGTTCCACTATTTCAGTAGGTGTTTAGACACCCACTGAAAAGGAACCAAAACCGCATTCTTCTCATCTGGGAGTCTTCTGCTGAATGAAGATAAAATAAAAGAGCGTGTTTTTATGATTTGTTAAAAACATGCTCCATTTTGATTTTTTAAACTTAAATTTGATATTCATCTCACCACTATTAAAGGTGGAGACTAAATTTTTATAATGGCTAATACATCTTCACCCTCTGGATCTATACCGACTTCCACGAAACCGAAGCTTCCGTAAAAACCTTTCGCTACAGGATTATTTGGATTGTAGCAGATTTCGATCTCTTCCAATCCATCTGTTTGTTTAATTTCGTTAAGCGCTAGTTGTAAAGCTTTACGTCCGATACCTTTGTTTTGATAGTTTTTGTCTACCATAAATCTCCAAATGGATATTCTCTTAGTTGTTTCAGGCACCCACATGAAAAATCCGACAGGTTTCTCATCTAAACAAATTGCGCGTGTTTGATAGGAGGGGTTGAATTTTGATTCAACGAGTGACCACATATTTTCTGCTACATAATCATACTGATTTTCTGCCACAGATAGGTCACAAACATCCTCATAATTATTTTTATCCACATCAGTAAGCGTTATATTCATTTTTTAATCTCCTTATTAGCAAAAGACAGAGGTTTATAAGTAACAGAGCTTCATACAATCAATCTTGTATTTATTTCTTTGCATGTTTCCCCAAAATAATTTCTGCCATTTTTATTGCATATTCTTCACTATCAAAATCCTCAACATTACTTAGCACTGTAATCGTTAAACGTTCTTCTATAAAGTAGATAAAGTGAGAAGGATAGCCAGCCCAGAGTCCAGAATGCTCCAAGTAGGAACTATCAAAATTTTTACCGATAGACAAGCCAAAAGCATAGTCTTCATTATCGATAATTAGCGCGCCATTTGAAGAAGTTTTTGGCCCTATCTCACCCATTCTTTTAACAAGCTCTTTCCCACCAACAATGCCTGTAGCGAAGTTTTGTCCCCATTTTACTAAATCCTCAACATTTGTATGAACCGCTCCGTCCCCAGTATGTTCCCAAGGACTTTCATAAATTTCAAATTCACCTTGCTCGTTCTTCGTGTATCCACGAGCAATCGGAATATTAGTTGGATAGCTATCCACGATAGTTGTATCAATCATATTTAAAGGACCAAAAATACGTTCCTTTGAAAATTCACGAAGAGTTTTTCCACTAGCTATTTCAACTACTAAAGATAATAAAAAATATCCCGTGTTACT
>Ga0213821_1001097_pt1 | contig 13545 bp, 9 predicted proteins | sample MC6MC0909MG_FD_179894 | JGI IMG/M metagenome (GOLD analysis project Ga0213821, IMG submission 179894) | Enriched soil aggregate microbial communities from Iowa State University, Ames, United States - MC6-MC0909-MG | ecosystem: Environmental > Terrestrial > Soil > Unclassified | place: USA: Iowa...
GCGATGGCCTGCAGCGCGCCCTGCACACGCTCAAAGGCAGCGCGGCGATGGCTGGCGTGTTACCGATCGCCGAGCTGGCGACTGCCTTCGACCGCCTGGTGCGCGAGTACCGGGGCCACCAGTTCCCGTTGCAGGTGGCCGAAATCCAATGGCTGGAAGCGGCGCGGGCTTTGTTTGAAGCGGGGTTGGCGCAATTGGGCAGCACGCCGTTGGCCGCCATACCCGGTGCGGCCGAGCTGATCGAGCAGGTCGGCGAGGCGGTGGACGCGCGGCTTGCCAGCGTGCATGACGAGCCGCTGCAGGCGCGCCGGGGCAAGCGCGACCCGCAATTGATCGCAAACTTCCTGGCCCAGGCCATGGACATCCTGTTGGACGCCGAGTCGTTGCTGTCGCGCTGGCAGGAGCAACCGGGGCAGCGCCAGTCGCTGGACACCTTGCTCGATGAACTGACCACCCTCTGCCACGGTGCGCACCTGGCCGACCTGTGGCAAATGGACGACGTCTGCGAAGCGCTGCTGGACCTCTACGGCGCAGTGGAAGAGGGCAGCCTGGCTGCTGATGCGCGTTTCTTCGCCCAGGCCCGGCAGGCCCACGAGGTGCTCCTCGACATGCTTGACGAGGTTGCGGCTGGCCAGGAGCTGACCGCCCGGCCAGACTGCACCGATGCCCTGCGCAATTTGCTCGACAGCGCCTTGGCGCCCGATGCGACAGGCCTGGTGGCGCCCGGGTCGGTCACTGTGCTTGATGCCCCCCTGGAGCCGGCCGAAGAGGCCGATAACCCGGGTGACAAGGAACTGCTGGAAGTCTTCCTCGAAGAAAGCTCGGACATCGTCGAAAGCGCCGGCGCGGCCCTGGCGCGCTGGCAGGCCGACCCGCGAAGCAGCGTTGAAGTGGACAACCTGCTGCGTGACCTGCACACGCTCAAGGGCGGCGCACGGATGGTCGAGATCGCCGCCATCGGCGACCTGGCCCACGAACTGGAATTTCTTTACGAACTGTTGGCCGCTGGGCGTTTGCCGCCGAGTGCGCCGTTGTTCGCCCTGTTGCAAAATTGCCATGACCGCCTGGCGCACATGCTCGATGCCGTGCGCCTGGGCCAGCCGCTGCATGCCGCCACCGCGCTGATCGACTACATCCGTAACTTCAGCAGCGCCGCCCTGACCGACAGCGCTGCGGGGCAGGCGCAGGCCGAAGCCGCGCCCGCCGAAGTGGCTGCTGCTGCCCCGGAGCGGGCGCCTGGCGACATGGTCAAGGTGGATGCCGAACTGCTCGACGACCTCGGCAACCTGGCCGGCGAGCACTCGGTCATCCGCGGGCGTATCGAACAACAAGTCAACGATGCGCAGTTTGCCCTGAACGAGATGGAAACCACGCTGGAGCGCATGCGCGACCAACTGCTGCGTCTGGACATGGAAACCCAAGGGCGGATCAGCAGCCGCCAGCCGTTCGAGGGTGACGCCTACGAAGACTTCGACCCGCTGGAAATGGACCGCCATTCGCAGCTGCAGCAGTTGTCTCGGGCGCTGTTCGAATCGGCATCCGACCTGCTCGACCTGAAAGAGACATTGGCCCAGCGTGCGCAAGAGGCCCAGAGCCTGCTGCAACAGCAGGCGAGGGTGAACAGCCAGTTGCAGGAAGGCCTGACCGCGACCTTGATGGTGCCGTTCGAGCGCCTGGTGCCGCGCTTGCAGCGGGTGGTGCGCCAGGTGGCCAGCGAGCTGGGCAAGCAGGTCGAGCTGGTGGTCGGCAATGCCGAGGGCGAACTCGACCGCAGTGTGCTCGAGCGCATGGTGGCGCCGCTCGAGCACATGCTGCGCAATGCCGTCGACCATGGCCTGGAAACACGTGAGGCGCGCCTGGCGGCCGGCAAGCCCGAGTTGGGCACCATCCACCTGAATTTGCTGCATGAGGGCGCCGATATCGTCATCGAGATGACCGACGATGGCGCCGGCGTGCCGCTGGAGGCTGTGCGGCGCAAGGCGATCAAACGTGGCTTGCTGGACCCGCAGGCACACCTGAGCGACCACGAGATCCTGCAATTCATCTTGCGCCCGGGCTTTTCCACTGCCGAGAAGATCACTCAGATTTCCGGGCGTGGCCTTGGCATGGACGTGGTACACGAGGAGGTCAAACAGCTGGGTGGCTCGATGAGTATCGAGTCGGCCCCGGGCAAGGGTGCACGCTTCCTGATCCGACTGCCGTTCACCGTGTCGATCAACCGCGCGGTGATGGTGCACCTGGGCGAAGAGCAGTACGCCATTCCGCTCAACACCATCGAGGGCATCGTCCGCGTGCCGCCAGCCGAGCTGGCCGCCTGCTACCAGCACGACGTGCCCTATTATGTTTATGCCGGCCACACGTACGAATTGCGCTACCTGGGTGAGCTGCTGCAAGGCTTGCCACGCCCGAGCCTGCTGGGCCAGAGCGTGCCGTTGCCGGTGCTGCTGGTGCATTCCCAGGAGCAGTCGTTTGCCATTCAGGTCGACAGCCTGTCGCCCAGCCGCGAGATCGTGGTGAAAAGCCTTGGCCCACAGTTCGCGGCTGTCGCGGGGCTGTCGGGCGCCACCTTGCTCGGTGATGGCCGGGTGGTGCTGATTCTCGATCTGCTCGGCCAGCTGCGCGGCCAGCAACGGCGCCTGGCGCGCTTGCCGGGCGGTAGCGGGTTACAGCGCACGCTGTTCGGGCCGGCGCCGCGCAGGGCGTTGCTGGTGATGGTGGTGGACGACTCGGTGACCGTGCGCAAGGTCACCAGCCGCCTGCTGGAGCGCCATGGCATGAGCGTGCTGACGGCCAAGGACGGTGTCGACGCCATGGCCTTGCTGGAAGAGCACCGCCCGGACGTGTTGCTGCTGGACATCGAAATGCCGCGCATGGACGGCTTTGAAGTGGCTGCTCGTATTCGCCGTGACCAGCGTCTTAAAGACCTCCCCATCATCATGATCACTTCGCGCACCGGGCAGAAGCACCGTGACCGGGCCATGGCCATCGGTGTCAACGACTACCTGGGCAAACCTTATCAGGAGTCGGTGCTGCTGCAGAGCATCGCCCACTGGAGCCAGAACCATGCTTGAACTGATCTCAGGCCAGCGCAGCAGCCTGACCGGTTTGCTGCTGCCGTTGGGCGACCGCACGCTGGTGCTGCCCAATGTCGCCGTGGCCGAACTGATTGGCCAGCGCAACCTGGTGTGCCAGCGCGGCGAGCCGGCCTGGCACTTGGGGTGGATCGACTGGCGCCAGCAGCACCTGCCGCTGATCGGTTTCGAGGCGGCTTGTGGCACAGAGACACCGTGCGGCGAGCGGGCGCGTATCGTCGTGTTGAACGCGCTCGGGGATACCGGCCTGCGTTACCTGGCGGTGCTGCTGCAGGACATTCCGCGCTCGTGCAAGCTCGACAGCCAGCTCAACTATGTGGATGTGGCGCTGGGTAGCCTGGAGCTGGCGGCGGTGCAGGTGGGCGAGCAGGTGGCACGGGTGCCGGACCTGATCGGGCTGGAAAGGCTGGTGCGTGACGCGCAACTGCAACCTGTGCTTGGGTAGGATGGTGCTGCGGCTGGCCTTTTCGCGGGGCAAGCCCGCTCCCACAGGTACACCACTGTCACAATGAGGAACCCAGCCCAGCCAAGGAGGTCTGTGTTTGCATGTATTACGGTGAACGTTTCAACGCTTGGACCCACCTGGTCGGTGCCATTCTGGCCGGCATCGGTGCCATCTGGCTGATCGTCGTCGCAGGCCTGCAGGGCGACCCCTGGAAGATCGTCAGTTTCTCCATCTACGGCGGCACACTGCTGCTGCTTTACAGCATCTCGACTCTCTACCACAGCACCCGCGGCCGGGCGAAGGTGATCATGCGCAAGCTTGATCACCTGTCGATCTACCTGCTGATTGCCGGCAGCTACACGCCGTTTTGCCTGGTCAGCCTGCGCGGGCCCTGGGGCTGGAGCCTGTTCGGGGTGGTCTGGGGGCTGGCGGTGCTAGGTATGCTCCAGGAAATCAAGCCGCGCTCCGAGGCGCGGGTTTTGTCGATCATCATCTACGCGGTGATGGGCTGGATCGTCCTGGTGGCAGTCAAGCCGCTGCTGCACAGTCTTGGCACCGCTGGCTTCGCCTGGTTGGCGGCCGGTGGGGTGTTCTACACGGTGGGCATCATCTTCTTCGCGTTCGACAGCCGCTTCCGCCATTGGCATGGCATCTGGCACCTGTTCGTGATTGCCGGCAGCTTGATGCACTTCGTCGCGGTGTCGCTTTACGTGCGTTAGATGTTTGCGCGGTGGGGCGGCGATCGATCTCACCGCCCCCGTAATGCCCTACGAGAAATCCCCCCACAATTGCTGCGCCACCGACAGCGCCACCACCGGCGCGGTTTCGGTCCGCAGTACGCGCGGGCCAAGGCGGGCGGCGTGGAAGCCGGCGCCCTTGGCCTGCTCGACCTCGGTATCGCTCAGGCCGCCTTCGGGGCCGATGAGAAAGGCCAGGCGTGCCGGCTTTTCATGGCTGGTCAGCGGCTCGGCAACTGGGTGCAGCACCAGTTTGAGGTCGGCGTCGCTGTTTCTGATCCAATCCGCCAGGCTTACGGGCGGGTGGATCACTGGCAAGGTCGAACGACCGCACTGCTCACAGGCGCTGATTGCTACCTGGCGCCAGTGGGCCAGGCGTTTGTCGGCACGCTCGTCTTTCAGGCGCACTTCGCAGCGCTCGCTGACGATCGGCGTGATTTCGTTGGCGCCCAATTCGGTGGCCTTCTGAATCGCCCAATCCATGCGCTCGCCACGGGACAGGCCCTGACCGAGGTGGATGTGCAGCGACGACTCGGCCTGGCCGGCGAGGGCCTGATCGAGGCTCACTCGCACGGTTTTCTTGCCCACTTCCAGCAGTTGGCCGAGGTATTCCTGGCCACTGCCGTCGAACAGTTGCACAGCGTCGCCAGCGGCCATGCGCAATACGCGGCCAATGTAGTGGGCCTGGGCCTCGGGCAGGTCGTGCTCGCCAAGGCTCAGGGGGGCGTCGATAAAGAAGCGGGACAGTCTCATGGTTCTGCTCGGAAAGAAGGTTGAACATCGTCCCTGTGGGAGCGGCCTTGTGTCGCGAAAGGGCCGCAAAGCGGCCCCGTTAATGTCGCAGCGGCGAACCCTCAGGCCTGCTATGCAGCCCTTTCGCGACACTAGGCCGTTCCTACAAGGCAGTGCGATGGCTGTTCGGTCAGCCCGGATCTCGGAAATCCGGGTGGAAGTTTGCTGGCACGGCGACACTGACGCTGTCCCGGGTCGCAATATCGATGCCTTCAGTGGCGACTTCGGCGAGGAAGTCGATCTGTTCCGGGGTAATCACGTAAGGCGGCAGGAAGTACACCACGCTGCCCAGCGGGCGCAGCAACGCACCGCGGGTCAGGGCATGCTCGAACACCTTCAGGCCACGGCGCTCCTGCCACGGGTAGGCGACTTTGCCGGCCTTGCCCTGGACCATCTCGATCGCCAGGGCCATGCCGGTCTGGCGGATTTCCGCGACATGGGCATGATCGGCCAGGTGCGCCGTGGCGCTGGCCATGCGCGCAGACAACGCCTTGTTGGCCTCGATCACGTTGTCCTGCTCGAAGATGTCTAGGGTCGCCAACGCAGCTGCGCACGCAAGCGGGTTACCGGTATAGCTGTGCGAGTGGAGGAACGCGCGCAGGGTCGGGTAGTCATCGTAGAACGCCTGGTACACCGTGTCGGTGGTCAGGCAAGCGGCCAGCGGCAGGTAACCGCCGGTCAGCGCCTTGGACAGGCACAGGAAGTCGGGGCGGATGCCAGCCTGCTCACACGCGAACATCGTGCCGGTGCGGCCGAAGCCGACGGCGATTTCATCGTGAATCAGGTGCACGCCATAACGGTCGCAGGCCTCGCGCAGCAGCTTGAGGTAGACCGGGTGGTACATGCGCATGCCGCCGGCGCCTTGGATCAAGGGCTCGATGATCACTGCGGCGATGGTTTCGTGATGCTCGGCCAGGGTCTGTTCCATGGCCTGGAACATGTTGCGCGAATGTTCTTCCCAACCCATGCCCTCCGGGCGCAGGTAGCAGTCAGGGCTAGGCACCTTGATGGTGTCGAGCAGCAACGCCTTGTAGGTTTCGGTGAACAGCGGCACGTCGCCCACCGACATCGCAGCAATGGTCTCGCCGTGGTAGCTGTTGGTCAGGGTGACGAAGCGTTTTTTTGACGGTTTACCGATGTTCAGCCAGTAGTGGAAGCTCATCTTCAGCGCCACTTCGATGCACGAAGAGCCATTGTCGGCGTAGAACACCCTATCCAGCCCGGCCGGCGTCATGGCCACCAGGCGTTCGGACAGCTCGATCACCGTCTGGTGGCTGAAGCCTGCCAGGATCACATGCTCGAGCTGGTCGACCTGGTCCTTGATGCGCTGGTTGATGCGTGGGTTGGCGTGGCCGAACACATTGACCCACCAGCTGCTGACGGCATCCAGGTAGCGCTTGCCTTCGAAGTCCTCGAGCCACACCCCTTCGCCGCGCTTGATCGGGATCAGCGGCAGCTGCTCGTGGTCTTTCATCTGGGTGCAGGGGTGCCACAGGACCTTGAGGTCACGCTGCATCCACTGATCATTGAGGCCCATCGGCGCTTCTCCTGGCGTTACGGCTTGGTTTGACCGCGTAAGCCTAAGCAATGCCGGGAGGTAGAACAACCGCTGCGGCTCAATGGCGGCAGGTGCGGGTCCATTCGAGCTTGCGAATGTGGACGGTGCCGGCTTGTGAAGTGGAAATGGTCAGGCGCCGAAACGGCCCGGCCAGCAGCTGATGGTACGGTTGTGTAGAGATCGGGCCGGGCATGAACTCGGTATACCCGCTGCCCGAAAGCGTGAGCCAGTAGAAATTGCGCGGGGCCGGGGCGAAGGGGTCGATGTCGTAACCATCGGTGTCCAGCAGCAATTGCACATCTTCGAAGTGCTGATCGCTGACCACGTAGTATTCGAGGCGTAGGTTCTCGACTTCCTGGCTGAAGGCGATCTCCACGTCACTGTGCTCGCCGATCACCAACTCCGTGCCATCCTCACCCTTGAAGGCTTCATGAAAGCCCGTCCAGGAAGTGCCGTTCGAGCGGATACTCAAGCCTGATGGCGTACGCAGCGTCTGTTTGTACCAGAGGAACTGCCGTTCGACCTGTGCGAAATGCTCCTCATAGATCATGCGCGGCTCCTTTTGTCGGAATTTTGGCTACCGTGCCGCAGCATTGCGCAGGCGCGGGAGCCTTGGCTACTGGCAAAAATGCCAGTTGCCAAAGGCACTTGATGTCGCTGTGGTGGCAGGGTGCCCAGACCTGACGTATTCTTAACGCATAGTCTCTCGGGGCATTCCTGCCTCTTCCCATTTCTGTAACGTCAACTCGGAGTTCGCCATCATGGCTGCTGCTTGGGTGCGCCTGTGCGCGTTGGTATTGATCGGTGTGTCCAGCGGCGCCGCGCTGGCGAAGGACAAGACACCTTCGGCAATCGTGGTGGGTGGTGGCCTGGCAGGCCTGACTGCCGCCTACGAACTGCAGGACAAGGGCTGGCAGGTGACTTTGCTGGAAGCCAAGTCGGGCATGGGCGGCCGTTCGGGCCTGGCCACCAGCGAGTGGATCGGCAACAGCAAGGCCCAGCCGGTGCTCAACCAGTACCTCGACCGCTTCAAGCTGGAAACCCTGCCGGCGCCGGAGTTCGTCCGTACGCCGGGCTACCTGATCGACGGTGAGTACTTCAGCGCCAGCGATCTGGCCACCAGACAGCCGGCCACCGCCGAGGCGCTCAAGCGTTACGAAAAAACCCTCGACGACCTGGCCCGGTCGATCGATGACCCGCTCAAGCCGCAGGCGACCAGCACGCTGTTTGCCCTTGACCAGATGAACGTGTCCACCTGGCTCGACAAGCTGCAGCTGCCGAGCACCGCGCGACAGCTGGTCAACCAGCAGATTCGTAGCCGCTACGATGAACCGTCGCGCCTGTCGCTGCTGTACTTCGCCCAGCAGAACCGCGTCTACCGCGGCGTCAGCGACCGTGACCTGCGTGCAGCGCGCCTGCCTGGCGGCAGCCCGGTGCTGGCCCAAGCCTTCGTCAAACAGCTGAAAACCATCAAGACCAGCTCGCCGGTCACCGCCATCGTGCAGGACAAGGATGGAGTAACGGTCAAGGTCGGCAGCACCAGCTACCAGGCCGATTACCTGGTCATGGCCGTGCCCCTGCGGGCGCTGGCCAAGATCCAGATGACCCCCGGCCTGGACACCCAGCACGTTGCGGCACTGAAGGGTACCAACTATGGCTGGCGCGACCAGCTGATGCTCAAGTTCAAGCAGCCAGTGTGGGAAAGCCGCTCGCGCATGTCTGGAGAAATTTTCAGCAACGCAGGCCTGGGCATGCTGTGGATCGAACCGGCGCTCAAGGGTGGCGCCAACGTGGTGATCAACCTATCGGGTGACAATGCCCGCCTGTTGCAGGCATTTGGCGACAAGCAGATGGTCGACCAGGTATTGATCCGCCTGCATGCGTTCTATCCACAGGCCCGCGGTGCGTTCACCGGCTACGAGGTCAAGCGCTACAGCACCGACGCCGGTACTGGCGGTGCCTACCTGGCGTACGGGCCGGGGCAGATCAGCAAGTACTGGCGCTTGTGGGAGCGCCCGGTACAACGCATAACCTTTGCCGGCGAACACACTGATGCGCTCTACCCTGGCACCCTGGAAGGCGCCCTGCGCAGCGGCCAACGCGCCGCCAGCCAGGTGCAGGACCTGCTGGCCGGCAAGTCGTTCGACCCGGCCAAGGCTGTGCCGGTCGCGGCGGCAGCGGCGGCGGGTGCTGCGGCGAGCAAAGACAAGGGCGGATTCTTCTCGAACATGTTTGGCGGCTCGTCCGACAAAGGTGATAAAGCCGACAAGGCCCCTGCCAAGGCTGAACCGGTGAAGGCTGAAGACGCCAAGCAGGACAAGCCAGGGTTCTTCTCGCGTATGTTCGGCGGTGCGGACAAGCCAGAGGTGCAGACTGCGCCAATTGCCAAGGCTGAAGAAGTGGCGCCGGCGCCCGCTCCTGTAGCCGCTCCGGCGCCTGTGGTACCGGCAACGGTCGCCAAGCAAGAGCCTGCCAAGCCTGCGGCCAACAAGGCAGCACCGGCCAAGCATGCGCCAGCGCACAAGCCGGCGGCGAAGCAAGCGCACAAGCCTGTCGAGGCCAAGAAGGCTACCGCCAAATCGGAGCCTACGAAGAAAGCCGTGGCCAACACCCAGGCCAAAGCGAACTGATGTGATGCCTGTACTGGCCCTATCGCCGGTTTGCCGACGATAGGGCCGCAGCTGACAACCTAGAATTACCCGCTATCGTTAATGTTTCCTTAATAGCAAACTCGCACACTAACTATCGGATTTGTCGATAATCCAAAGCAATTTTTTCAGCTTTTATTCGATACGTTACGCGTTAGTCTGTGTACAGCTTTCACGGGGAAACACGTCATCATGCAACTGCGCAACTCATCTTCTCGCTACGGCGCGGTCAGCATTGTCCTGCACTGGGGCGTGGCGCTGGCGGTCTTCGGCCTGTTCGGCCTGGGCCTGTGGATGGTCGGGCTCGACTACTACAGCCCTTGGCGCAAATCCGGCCCAGACCTGCACAAGAGCATCGGCCTGGTACTGTTGGCAGTGATGCTGTTGCGTGTGCTGTGGCGCTTCATCAGCCCACCACCACCGGCACCGGCCAACCACGGGGCAGTTACCCGCGTGGCGGCCAAGCTGGGGCACCTGGCGCTGTACCTGGGCCTGTTTGCGGTGATGATCGCCGGTTACCTGATTTCCACCGCCGACGGTGTCGGTATACCGGTGTTCGGCCTGTTCGAGGTGCCGGCGCTGATCAGCGACCTGCCCGACCAGGCGGACCTGGCTGGCGTGGTTCATTTATGGCTGGCCTGGGGGGTGGTGATTTTCGCCGTGCTGCACGGCCTTGCCGCCCTCAAGCATCATTTCATCGACCGTGACGCGACCCTGAGCCGTATGCTGGGCCGCAAAGCTTGACTCTCAACCTCAATTGCAAGGAATAGAAAGGATGTTGAAAAAGACTTTTGCCGCTCTGGCGCTCGGTACCGCCCTGTTCTCCGCTGGCCAGGCCATGGCAGCCGATTACAAGATCGACAAGGAAGGCCAGCACGCGTTCGTCGACTGGAAGATCAGCCACCTGGGCTACAGCTTCATCCACGGTACCTTCAAGGACTTCGATGGCGCCTTTACCTGGGACAGCGCAAAGCCTGAAGCCAGTAAAATCAGTGTCGACCTGAAAACCGCCAGCCTGTGGTCGAACCACGCCGAGCGTGACAAGCACATCGCCAGCGCCGACTTCCTGGATGTGAAGAAGTATCCAGACGCCAAGTTCGTGTCCACCGCTGTCAAATCGACCGGTGACAAGACCGCCGACGTGACTGGTGACCTGACCCTGCACGGCGTGACCAAGCCCGTCACCTTCAAGGCCACCTTCAACGGTGAAGGCAAGGACCCGTGGGGCGGCGAGCGTGCTGGTTTCAACGCCACCACCACCCTCAACCTGAACGACTTCGGCATCAAGGGCCCGGGTGCAACGTCGCAGACCCTGGACCTGGATATCAGTGTTGAAGGTGTGAAGCAGAAGTAATTGGCCCTGCTCTGATGTAAATGAGCGCCGCCCCTGTGGGGCGGCGTTTTTACTTCATGGGTTATCAGTAAACTCGGTGTAGGGTTCGTGGTCGATCAGCCCAGTGGGGGGCAGTGGCAAGTCTAGCGCTTCCAGCGCCTGCCAAGTCTCATCGCGTTCTTTGATGACTCCCCAATCAGCAAAAAAGTTGGCCAGATTAAATCTGGCGGCCTTGCATAGCGACGAAGTAAGTGTGATTAGAGTATTTTTCGCAGGCGGGTTTTCTCGGATAGTACGAGTCCAATCGGTCAGAAAGCGCGTGCCGTATTCCACGCGCAATTGTTCAAAGAGCGCATAGTGGTCAGGAGCATCCAGGAACTCCTTCTCCTCGCGGGGTTTAGCCAACCACTTTTTGATTGCTGGCCATAGTTGGCGAAAATGATCGACGTGATCGTTTTTGTGCTTACGGGCAACCGCCGCTGCATAAATATTCACGCTCACTTCATTGAACATAGGAGAAACGCTGTTCATTCGCGATTGAAAATGGTGACCGTACTCGTGCAAGGCTACCCAGCGCTGGTGTGCCTGGCCACCTACCAATGAATACATGTACGCATTGTTTGGGTCAGTTCCATGAGGGAGAGCAATGTAACCCGTGCTCGCGTGTGGGCTAAAGGATGACGTCGACTCCACCGCGTAGATCCACATGTTGCTCTTGCTGTGAATGAGCGAGGAACCATCAAGGCCTGCGGCCTCAGCCTCGATTTCCAGAACTTTCTCATGAGACCTTACAATCTCATCGACATTTACAGGGGCATATTGTCGGTAGGTGTCAGCGTACGCGGCTATGACCACGCGATTTCCGACAAGCTCCACTTGGGTCATTGGGTCGCTTTCTTCAAGCATGCGGTGCCAGTCGTCGTGGGGGGTCTGGCCGAGTATAAAGTAAGGGATGGGTTGGGTTTGAGGGCCCAGTAAAACTCTAAAGTCATTTGAACCGTTGTTGCGAAAATGAAGCGCACCGCCATTCGGGCCGGAGTTGAAGATGTTTTGCCCTTTCGCCAACGCAAACTCAAGCATGTTCTCGGTCTGTGTGTCCCTCTTCTTTTTCTCCGCAAGGCCCTGGGTCCCGATACAGACAAAGCCCTTAACATCATTACCAATCACCCAAACAGTGAAAAGAGTCTCGGGCGGTACCCAGTAGCCGCTAGGTTGATAGTCCGCCCATTGTATGTTCCAGTTGTAAAAATTTTGATCTTCAGCTTTGCTTGCGGTTGTGTGGACAGAAATGCAGCGCGGATGGACGAACGCATCTGTTGCACATAGCATTCGTGAAGTAAAACCGTTGTTTCTGACTCGGGCATAAATATTTTTGTCCACCAGATACGTCGGCGGGACTTCATCGTTGTGAAACGTGCCGTCTGAGGCGACGCTGCCGATGCCTTTCCATGTGCCGTCGGACAATAGTTCAACAACGCCACTGCTCGCTGAGGTTGAGCCACGCACGTCAACGGTCTTCCCTATCCTGAGCGATAAGCTAGTAAAGAACAGGGTGTCGGAATATGGAGTGTTTTGATCTGTTTGATGCAGGTGAGCTTTACTGCCCTGCACGCTGTTCGCACAAGTGCCGCATTGCCATTTTTGACTTGGGGAGCCTGCTATCTCGATAGCTTCTTTGGAATCCATGATGGCCAACCGCAGAGGTGTGAGTAATCAGTCTCATCCGTTTGCGATAGCGAAGCTACTGGCAAAAATGACAGGTACCAGGCTCGCCTATGGGCCGATTGGCGAGCTCCCAAGTGCATAAAAGCCGCCCAGTCAGGCGGCTTTTTCATAACAGCTATCAGCCCTTGCGGGTCAGCAGCGCCGGGCGCTCACCGCGCGGGCGGCTCGGCAGATCATCCAGTTGCTCAGGTGTCGGGAAACGGTCGAGCTTGGACTCCTTGCGAATGATCACCGGCTGTTTTTCCGGCTGGCGCGGGTTGCGCCCTGCCGGCTCTTGCCGGGCAGCATCGTCACGGGCCGGACGACTACGGCCAGCGCCGCCATCGCGACGGGCACCGCCACCGTTGTTGGCGCGGGGCGGGCGTTTTTCGCCACCGGCGCTGCCACCACTGCGTGGCTGGCCGCCATTGCGGGGTTGGCCCTGGCCGCCAGCGTTGCTGCGCTGGCCACTGCCTTGACCCTGACCTTGGCCGGCACCACCACCTGGACGGCGATTGCGGCCTTGGTTCTTGCCCTGGTACGGGCTGACATAGTCGGCGCGGTTACCGAAATTGTCGATTTCGTCGTCTAGGAACTCTTCCGGGTTGCGGTTGGCCGGTACTTTCGGTGCGCTGTTGCTGCTGGCCTGCTGCTGTTGCTGCTGGCGCGGCTTCTTGTCGCGCGGCTTGCGAGGCTGCTGTTGCTTGTCGCCGGTCTTTTCCTTGTCGGCCGGCTTGTCCGCAGCCTGCGGCTTGGCCTTGCCTTTATCCTTGCCCTTGTCCTTGCGGCCCCCGTTGGCGTCTTTGCCGCCTTCGCCACGTGCCTGCTGATTGCGGCCACCACGGCCGTTGTTCTGCTGGCGCTCGCGCACTTCAGGCTTTTCGGCTTCGACTTGGCTGGCATCGAAGCCCATCCAGTCGCCATCCGGGATCCGCTGCTTGGTGACCCGCTCGATGCTCTTGAGCAGCTTCTCTTCATCCGGCGCGACCATGGAAATGGCCTCGCCCGAACGACCGGCACGACCGGTACGGCCGATGCGGTGGACGTAATCTTCTTCGACGTTAGGCAGCTCGAAGTTGACTACGTGAGGCAGTTGGTCGATGTCCAGACCACGGGCGGCAATGTCGGTGGCGACCAGCACGCGCACGCTGTTGGCCTTGAAATCGGCCAGGGCCTTGGTGCGGGCGTTCTGGCTCTTGTTGCCGTGGATCGCAGCGGCGCTCAGGCCGTGTTTTT
>Ga0213821_1001098_pt1 | contig 13536 bp, 12 predicted proteins | sample MC6MC0909MG_FD_179894 | JGI IMG/M metagenome (GOLD analysis project Ga0213821, IMG submission 179894) | Enriched soil aggregate microbial communities from Iowa State University, Ames, United States - MC6-MC0909-MG | ecosystem: Environmental > Terrestrial > Soil > Unclassified | place: USA: Iowa...
GTGCGTTGCTCTAAACGCTGAGCCTCTAATAATTTATCCTCGGCACGTAAAAGCGCTAGTCGTTCTTCTAACTCTTTTTCAATATTTTCAATGGCTTTCCGCATTTTTTCTTCTCGTGTAACGAAGTGGGATGCTGGGAAAATAGCGACATGATCTCGATCTGATAAAATCTCCCCTGTTAACGCATCCACTTCACGAATACGGTCGATTTCATCACCGAAAAACTCCACACGAATACAATGCTCATCACGGGATGCTGGGAATATTTCCACCACATCTCCACGTACTCGGAACGTTCCGCGAGTAAAGCTAACATCATTGCGTTCATATTGAACATCTACTAGCTTGCGTAGTAGCTGATTGCGTTCAATTTCCATGCCTGTCCGAATCGATACCACCATTTCACGATATTCCTCTGGAGAACCTAAACCATAAATACAGGATACAGAAGCAATAATAATAACATCATCACGCTCAAATAATGCAGATGTGGCAGAGTGACGTAATTTATCGATTTCATCATTGATACTTGAATCTTTTTCAATATAAGTATCAGTTTGTGGAACATAGGCCTCTGGCTGATAATAATCATAATAGCTGACAAAGTATTCTACAGCATTATTCGGGAAGAATTCTTTAAATTCACTATACAATTGACCTGCCAGTGTTTTATTGTGTGCCATAATCAGTGTCGGTTTTTTAATCTGCTGAATAACGTTAGAGATAGTAAACGTTTTTCCTGTTCCTGTTGCACCAAGTAATGTTTGATGACGTTTCCCCGCACGTACACCCTCCACTAATTCCGCGATTGCCTGTGGTTGATCCCCATTAGGCTGATATGGCGCTTGTAAATCAAATACTTGCACACACGCCCCCGTCCTTTCCTTCCAATTTGTACATTTATTTTAGCATAGCAGCACTAAAATTTCGAACATTTAACGAACGAATGTTTGTAAATTCTTTTCTCTTTCGATAAAATAACGATATTGTTATGAATCCTTCAAGTAAATTATGGAATACCTTTCTACTGTTATAATAGCCGCTTCATCAAGTTTTCAAGCCCTTTCAGCTAAACAGATTCCCCTCATACAATAACGAGTTAATTCTTTTACTAACTTATACGCAAAAAAATCCCGCCCTCCAATTTTTAGGAGGGCGGGCTCGTCATATTATTCACTTGCTGCTTGGCGTAAAACTGTTAGTTCATGTGCGTATAGATGAAATGCCTTTTCATCTTTTTCATCGAGTGCTCTATCTATCAGAACCATGAGCTGCTCTTCACGATGCATACGCTGGATATGATTTAAAAATAAATCCAAATAAATCTCGTTCAATAATTTCTCTGCCTCATCAACTTTCTTTGACTGACCCACGGCTTTTAGAAAATCTGTATACGAATAATATTTATCCAACGATCTCACCTCGATCCTTTTCTAAATTATATGAAAATTGAATTTAAAATGCAATGCATAAGAACTGAAAATAACTTGGATTAGTCATTAATCTCTGTTCATTTGAAGCAAATTCTCTACATGTTTTCTTCATTTATCAATAGGTTTTACATTTTATCTATATTATCAATATTTGAGTTTATCCTCTACACTACAGCTATTAAGAGAAAAGGAGGAAAACTATTTATGCAAACAAATTATGTCAATGGATATTTAATCTCTTTCAACACCTATTTACTGGAACCTATCCAGCATGGGGCAAAAATCTTCACAAGGGTTATTGATAAACATAATGAGCTTATCGTTACTCGTAAACCTATGCACATTCTACGAAAATCCTGTATCTCGCTTGGGACAACCTATGAGGCTGCAAAATATTCCGCTAAACGCTTTTTTGGCAATCAACATAAACTACCAATCGTAGTAGCCTTTGATTATGGTTTCCCATGTATCTTTTTACCAACTTATTCTCCGAACTCCATCCATAATATTTGGATTGGACTTCACGCCATTTCGAATATTATACCGAGTAAATTAGGCTGTATTATCACGCTTAAAAACGATAAACAAATAGAATTACCTATTCAATATGCTTCTATCAGTAAACAGTTTGTCAATGCATCCATGCTCTATAAGCATTACATGAATGAACGAAAGAGCATTAGTCATGATGCCCCATATCATCCGCCTTTCTGATTTAATTTCAGTAGGTGTTTGGACACCACTTGAAAAGAAACCAAAACTGCATTCACATAGAGGTAGGAGTCTTCTGTATCCCCCGCTACCGCTATGCTTTCAATACAAAAATATTTGATGAATGAAGATAAAAAAATTCCCTTCAGGTGCACAAAGTTTCTGTGCCCTTGAAGGGAATTGATTAGCCAATTTTCGAACGTAAGTATGCATTAATGAATGGATCTAAGTCGCCATCCATCACTGCTCCTACATTGCCTGTTTCTTCATTTGTACGATGATCCTTCACCATTGAATATGGATGGAATACATATGAACGAATTTGTGAGCCCCAGCCGATTTCTTTCTGCTCACCACGAATTTCATTTAACTGTGCCTGTTGTTTATCTAGCTCTAATTGATATAATTTTCCTTTTAACATTGTCATCGCTTTTTCACGGTTTTTAATTTGTGAGCGCTCAGCCTGACATTGTACAATTGTACCAGTCGGGATGTGAGTAATACGGACAGCTGAGTCTGTTGTATTAATATGCTGACCACCTGCACCTGTTGCACGATACGTATCAATCTTTAAATCCTCTGTACGAATATCGATTTCAATATTGTCATCGAATTCAGGCATAACATCACAAGACACAAAAGATGTATGGCGACGACCTGAAGAATCGAATGGAGAGATTCGCACCAGACGATGGACTCCTTTTTCAGCCTGTAAATATCCATATGCATTATGCCCTTTAATGGACAATGTTACTGATTTAATACCTGCCTCATCACCTGGTAAATAATCCACTGTTTCAACTTTAAAGCCACGTTTTTCTGCCCAACGTGTGTACATGCGAAGAAGCATAGATCCCCAGTCCTGAGACTCTGTTCCTCCTGCCCCCGGATGAAGCTCCAAAATCGCATTATTTTGATCATAAGGGCCACTCAACAACAGCTGTAGCTCAAAATCACCTATTTTTTGCTGGAATTCTACTAGCTCTTTGCCTAGCTCCTCTTGCAAATCTTCATCTGGCTCTTCACGTAAAAGCTCTAGCGTCATATCTAAATTTTCATGTGTTTCTACTAAATCTTTATATTCATTGACAATTGCTTTTAAGCCATTTCCTTCATTAATGACAACTTGCGCAGCTTGTTGGTCATCCCAAAATCCTGGCTCAAGCATCATTTCATCTAATTCCTGAATACGTGCCTCTTTGTTTTCTAAGTCAAAGAGACCCCCTGAAATCCGCCAGTTTTTTGGCTGAAATGTCTAACGCGTTACGTACATCTGCTAATTCAATCATTGTTAAATCCTCCGAACATAATTAATGAGGCTATCTTTGAAAATGTAATCAAAAGTGCCATTGCTCTAGCCCCGTATCTTATTATTATAACGTTTTTACGTCGGAAAACATACTTTTTTAGAATCAGGGTATGATGCCTATTCAAATTGAACTTCATTCTCACACAAAGGACTGAAGGTTGTCATACGTTGAAAGGCTTTTACTGGATCATATTGAACCTGTAAGTGCTTAGTACGATTCTCCAGTTTATATTTTAATAAAAAGGCTCTTTGAATTCGGTATTCAAATACATTCACACTAATGTCTACATCAAAAACATTACCATCCATAAAAAACACTTTTGTGTTCTTTTTATCTAATGCTTGATAATCCTCAATATGATGAACAGCAAACCACATACATTCTGGTCGCCGATATGACCTACTTGGAAACCAGACATTATTACTTTGCTCATGAACAATGATTGGATTCTTATTGAGCTTGCCAAGAATCATTTTGGAGCCATCAAAAGCTCCTCTTAAACTAGAGCCAAAATAACGTAAATTAAAGTCCATCAATTTTGTTGGTGGTAATTTCGATATAAATTGATTATCCCTTTCTATTACACGTGTACACAAGTTTCCAAAGGCATCATACACAGGCATATACAGCATCGTTTCACTTCTCATAATGTTCTCTTTATGCATCGATATTCCCCCTTATGAAATTTATGTTTATATTCAGCAGTAAAAAGGAATATACTAAATATATATTGGTATACCCCAATGTACATCCTCGAGGAGGTCCTCCAGACTGTTTACTCGAGGATTTTTGTATCCACACAACACCACCCCCTTTACTTCAAAGAAAGCTTGTTCAAACAAATCGTGACGAGGGAAACTTCCTCTGTTAATACCACTAGAACTTAATACACTCATTTAATAATCCGAACAGTTAATTTTACTTATAAAAAATAGAATAAGGAGATAAAAAGTATTTTTTTGTTGAACTAAATCCCTATTGATTTACAGCTATTGTATACCCATATATTTCAATTGTCTATGAATTCTGACTTTTTTCTACTTATTTTCCTTCATTATCTATTTTTAAATATAGAAAAAGATCATTTTAACACGTGGCTAAAATGATCTTTTTTTAAGTGATTATTGAGCTGCACCATGGCAGTTTTTAAATTTCTTACCGCTTCCGCATGGGCATAAATCATTACGTCCAATATTTTCTGCCTTACGAACTGGTTGCTTTTTAGGAGCTGAACCGCCTTCCTCTTTCGGATTAACAGCTTGACCTTTAGCAACTTCTTCACGCTCTAAATTATTGTGGATTTCTGCCTTCATCGCATATTTTGCTACATCTTCTCGGATCGAAGCTACCATATCCTCAAACATAGCAAAGCCCTCTTGCTGATACTCACGAAGCGGATCATTTTGACCATATGCACGAAGATGGATACCTTGACGTAACTGATCCATTGCATCAATATGATCAATCCATTTCGTATCAATTGAACGTAATAAAATAACCTTTTCAAATTCACGCATACGCTCTGGTGTAAGATCTGTCTCTTTTTCATCATAACGTACATGTACTGCATCTGAAATCATTTGATTAATATCCTCTGCAGTTTTACCTTGGAAATCTTCTGCCTTTAGAACACCTTCATCGAGTAAGTTTGCAGCAACAAAATCCTCAATGGCTTTTAAGTTCCAATCCTTTTGCTCACCTTGGGTAAACATACCAACTACATTGTCAATTGTCTCTTGAATCATAGACTCAACAAGCTCACGCATATTTTCTGTTTCGAGTACATCATAACGCTCTTTATAAATAATCTCACGCTGTTGACGTAAAACATCATCATACTGTAATAAACGTTTACGGGCATCAAAGTTATTGCCTTCTACACGTTTTTGAGCAGATTCGACTGCCTTCGACACAACCTTGGATTGCAACGGCTGTGAATCATCCATCCCAAGTCGCATCATCATGGATTTCATATTATCAGAGCCGAAACGACGCATCAGTTCATCTTCTAATGACAGATAAAATTGTGTAACCCCTGGATTCCCCTGACGCCCAGAACGACCACGAAGCTGATTATCAATACGACGAGATTCATGACGCTCTGTACCAATAACGGCTAAGCCGCCAAGCTCCAACACGCCTTCTCCTGGTTTAATATCCGTACCACGACCTGCCATATTCGTGGCAATTGTCACTGCACCCTTCGTACCAGCATTCGCAATGATTTCTGCTTCACGTTCATGGTTTTTCGCATTTAAAACATTATGAGGAATTTTATGTTTATCCAATAATTTCGAAATAATTTCAGATGTTTCAATCGCAACTGTACCAACTAAAACAGGTTGTCCATCTTGATGGCGTTCTGCAATATCTGCAGCCACCGCTTTATATTTCCCTTCCATGGAAGCAAAAATTAAGTCTGGACGGTCATCACGAGCAATAGGTTTATTCGTTGGAATAGCTATAACATTCATATTGTAAATATTACGGAATTCCTCTTCCTCTGTTTTCGCTGTACCTGTCATCCCTGAAAGCTTTTGGTACATACGGAAGTAGTTTTGGAAGGTGATTGTCGCCATTGTCATCGACTCATTTTGAATCTCTACGCCTTCCTTCGCCTCAATCGCCTGGTGTAGTCCATCAGAATAGCGACGTCCTTTCATTAAACGGCCTGTAAAGCCATCAACAATAATAATTTCGCCATCCTGGACAACATAATCCACATCATTATGCATACTTACATGTGCCTTTAATGATTGATTAATGGCATGGTTTAAACGAACATGTGTTAAATCAAATAAATTGTCAATGCCAAATGCCTTCTCTGCTTTTTCAACACCAGCATCTGTTAACGTTACACCTTTTGTCGATTCCTCATATGTGTAATCCGTTTCTGCATTTAACATACGAACAAATGCATTCGACTGTTTATAAAGCTGTGCTGATTTCCCAGCTTGCCCCGAAATAATCAATGGTGTACGCGCTTCATCGATTAAAATCGAGTCTACCTCATCGATAACCGCATAATGAAGTGGACGTTGTACACGTTCCTCTTTATAAAGCACCATATTATCACGTAAATAATCAAAGCCCAGCTCATTGTTAGTGCTATATGTTATATCCGCTTCATAGGCCGCACGTTTCTCTTCTTTTGATAGGCTGTTTAAGTTTAAACCAACCGTTAAGCCTAAGAAGTTATAGAGCTCCCCCATTTCGGCAGCATCACGACTTGCTAAATATTCATTGACAGTGACAACGTGTACACCTTTACTGGTAAGGGCATTCAAATAAACAGCCATTGTAGCTGTTAATGTTTTCCCTTCACCAGTTTTCATTTCCGCAATATTCCCTTCATCAAGTGCAGCAGCACCCATAATTTGAACGCGGAATGGGTACATCTCTAATACACGCTTCGACGCTTCGCGACAAACCGCAAAAGCCTCCGCACGAATCGACTCTAACTTTTCTCCATCGGCAAAGCGTTTTTTAAATTCTTCCGTTTTTGCTTGTAATTGATCATCTGAAAGCTGTTCCATTTGAGAAGCAAAGCTCTCTACCTGGTCAGCGATTTTTTCTAATTTTTTTAAATCACGTTTATTGAAATCAAATAATTTATTTAATAGGTTTGCCATGAATTTTTTCACTTCCTATATAGTCTCAAATTTCATTTTACCATTGTGTAACAGTTTCATGCAAACAGTCTCCCTAGTTAGTAAAGCTGTTATCCATATTCGAATAGGGATTGTAGACTAAAATAAAAAGCTCCCGCTATAGCGAGAGCTCCTATCTTGTGAGGTTAAGTTGTTTCGATTAAGCCGTATTTACCGTCCTTGCGTTTATAGACAATATTTGTGCCATTTGATTCTGCATCTGTAAAGACGTAGAAATCATGACCTAGCATATTCATTTGTAGTACAGCTTCTTCTTGATCCATCGGTTTTAAATCAAATTGCTTTGTACGAACAATTGAGTATTCTTCTTCCTCTGGTACTGCATCTACAGCTGCTTGTGTAGTAGCAAAATAAAGGCCTGCACCCTCGCGCTCACGGAATTTACGGTTTACCTTTGTTTTATGCTTACGAATTTGTCGTTCTAATTTATCAACGATTAAATCAACCGCAGCATACATATCATTATGACGCTCTTCTGCACGAAGAGTTAAATTTTTCATTGGAATAGTAACTTCCACTTTAGTTTGTTTGTCATTATAAACCTTTAAATTTACGTTAGCATTGGCGTTAACATCTTCGTTAAAATAACGTTCAACTTTGTCGATTTTGTTCTCTACATACTCTCGAATAGCTGGAGTTACCTCAATATTTTCACCACGAATGTTAAAGTTTAACATGTAAACTCCTCCTTTATAACTGCTATACTATATTAATTCTACACAAGTGTGTGGAATACCTCTAAATTAATTCTTTTTTTCACAAAAAATTTACGAATTATTTTTAATTTTTGCCTCAGCCGCTTCTTTTTTTCGACGCAATTTTAATTCTTCGACAATCAAATCCTCAACTGCCCCTTGATTATTGAAAAACACACCATATTGCTTACCTGTCCCAAAAGGGCGACTCCAAATGATTTCTCCATAAGCCCGCACCTCTCTTGTATCAAGCACAAAGCGGAGATCTAAAGGAGGAGGATTAACGCCCAAATCCACCTCAGTAAACATCTTTAAACCGCGCGGACTAATATCAAGCAACTCAGCCATAGCTGTTTGCTCTTGATTGACCCTACCATCCTCGTATATAGCAAAAGTCATTGTAACCGGTTCTTCGAATTTAAAGCGAAAACCTTCTTGACGCTTAAATATCATATTCCCACCCCAATATTATTCAAAACATATAGTTAGCTTGATTATGACACGATGCATGTTTTACATCTAGAGGGAATTAGTAACATATTTTACCGCTAAAAGCCCTAATTTATGACTATTTTCCTTAAACCTTTTAAGAAAGATTAGAAATATATTCACACATTTGTAGTTGATGACTTGTCGAAAAATGATTGGATTACTTACAATTCCCGAAATATATCAAAATATGTAGAGTAAACACAAAACCAGAAACTCATTTTTAAATAAGTCCTGGTTTTGATGAAATCAAATATAACTATCACAAAATATTCTTTAACTTATTTTTTTCCGTCGTAATACATACCATCCATCACACGAACAGAGCTGTATGGATTTAAATATTGCTGCTCATTTTTTTTAGATTGTTGAAGGGTTTTCATATCTGTTTTGATTGCAGTCATAACCTTTTGTAACCGTTCCTGTATGCCACAATCTAGTTCCTGTAAATGCTTATTCAATTGATGGCCATCCAAAGATTTACCGGATTGTTTTAATTCTTCGATTATTGCTCCACGCTCATCGAGTAATACATCTATCTTTTCAATAAATTCTTCTCGATCATCTCCAGTTGGAATGGTTGACAAATGCTCGTACAGTCTAGCTGAAATAGAAAGCAATTGTTCAACTGGTCCCATCATATTCTATCTCCGTTCCCATATTGTTGCTGACGATTTATACGAATAACTTCCTTCCAAGTATCACGGAATTCTGTAACAAGCCCTTCAACCTCTTCAATAATGGAAATGTCGTTTCGAATATTTGCTTCTACTAATCGAGTATTCATATATTCATAGAGTGCCATCATATTTTTCGATACTTCAATATTCATATTTAGAGTAGACATAAGCTCACTAATGATTGCCTGTGCTTTTTGAAGATTAATATTCTTTTCTTGGATGTCTTTATCTTGTATCGCCGATTTTGCCTTATACAGAAATTTTAAGCAACCATTATATAGCATTAGTGTTAAATCTCCTGGAGAGGCTGTTGTTACACTATTCTGTTTATATACATTATGTGCTGATGTTTGTGCTGCCAATAAAAGACAACTCCTTTGTATAACCTTTTTACTAAATTATAGCATATTATGCCTGTCCACTAAACTGTGCAAAATATGAAGATTGTGAGTTTGCTTTGTTAATAGCCTTTTCCATAGCACTGAATTGTTTCCAATAGCGTGCCTCAATTTTTTCAAGCTTGTCTTTCCATGTATCAATACGTTTATCCATATCAATGATACTCTTACCAATAGAGTACTGGTTATCTGTCAATGTAGCACGGCCTGCTTTTTTCTCTATATCTAGTTTAAAATCATTCATTGACTCACGTAATTTTACTAGGAAGCCTCTTGTATCAACAGTTTGTTCAACGCCATCTATAATTTTCTTTTCTTCTTTTTTACCATTATTTGCAAATAGAGCTGTGACAGCATCTGGATCTTCCTCTAATACTTTACGTAACTTTACATCATCGATTTCTAATGTGCCACCTTCATTATATGATTTAGATGTAGTAATACCAATACTAAAAAGTGTATTATATTTTTTATTTTCTACACCTGGATATGACTCATAAATTAAGCTACGCATATTTGATAAGCCACCACGGATAATAGTGTCGCTACGTAGTAAACCGCTTTTCGCTTTTTCTTCCCAAAGCTTAATTTCATTTTCAGACATTTCTTTTCGCTGCTCGTCAGTCAAAGGAGCATAACTACGGTATTTTGTTTCTTTCGTTTGATCATTTAAATCTTTAATAAGACCGTTGTATGTTGTTACAAATTCTTTAATTTTTTTCATCATCTCATCTACATCTGTTGTAGAAGTAAGCGTAACTGGTGGTTCGGTTGTACCAGGACCAGTTATTTGTGGAGGAGGATTATTCGGATCTGCAGTTTCATCGATAGGATTCAAACCAGCAGCAGCTAATGCTGCATTAACAGTTGCTAAAGCATCTTTAATGCGTTGATCACCAGCTTTTAACGCATTTGCAGCTGAAATTTTTTCTGCCTCGGCTGTTTGTAATTCTAGCTGACTAGAGGCTACATCTTTAAATGCCTCTAACTCATTTTTATTCAAACCTTTTAGGGCTTGAAGCTGTGTATTATTCAACTTACTTAACTTATCCTTTGTATCATTCGCTAACCCTTCTAAAGGTTTATCTGCTGACCAATCGATAGATGCAATAGCCGTCATGTCTTCATCTGTTAAATTTGCTAAAAACTTTTTATCAGCGTTTTTATAAGCAACTTCTTTTGAAGCTACCGATTGTAAGGATTTCAGCTGAGTTTCATCAAGAGTATCAAGTGCTACTAACTGTGCTGGTTCAAGTGCTTTAAGTTTATCATTTAATGTTTTAGATATTCCATTATTAGGGTCGTTTAAATCTAATGATGATAAATCCAACATTGCTAATTCGTTTACTTCATCCTCTGTTAATCCATTTAAGAAAGCTGCATCATTAATAGTCGTGTAAGATGTTTTTTCATTGCCACTTAATCCCGTTAAAAAAGCATCTTTAAAGATTGAATTGTAAGTATCATTAAAATTATTTAATTTATTATTGTACGCAGTTTCCTTATCTGCAGCTTTAGTTTCCAATAATGGGAAACTTTCAATAGCATTTTTTCGTTCAGCATAAGCTGCCTTAATCGATTCGTTAATTGTATTAGTAGCATTAAATGTAGATTTTAGAGTAACTTTATATCCAGAAATTTCGAAAGAATTCGTAGAACGTTCAGTCGCAATACCATTAACTTGAAACATTGCATTTTGACCATTTTTAGCAAGGTCAGTTGAAGTACCTAATCCAAGCTTACCAAGTGTAGCAATATCTTCATTTGCAACTACAATTTCAGCTCCACCTTTTACATCTCCAGTATTTTTGGCTGTAATCGAAAAGCGTCCATTTTCAAAAACAGCAGTAACACCTGCATTACTTTTATTTATTTTTTCGACTAATTGACTAACTGTTGTAGTATTTGGATCAAATTCAATTTTAGTTGCATTTTCTGCTAATTTCCCATTTGCCTGAATTGCTTTAAAAGAAATTGCCCCATCTGTAATACCTAAATCGCTTAATTTAGAATCTTTTGTTGCATTAATTTGTGAACCTGTTGTACGTGCTGCAGTTGCTAACTGAGACACACCTTCTATTGTGAGGGTACCAGCAGAATTTGATGTAGCTGTTGCTGTTACATAATTAGAATTAGATGTTGCTGCAGTTTTTGTATTAAAACTTTTAAGTAATAAATTATCATAAATATTTTGTCTAAAAGTTTCTAATTTGGTGTTTATACTACGATATGCATCACGTGTCCATAATGTTGTTTGCTTTTTTTGCTGTAATTTATTGAGTGGTGATCTTTCTGCCGACATTAACTTTTCTACTAATGCATCTATATCCATTCCAGATGCTAATCCACCAATACGATTTACCATTTTATAAGCCTCCTAAATTTCTCTTTAAATTTTTTCATCTACAATCATACCTACCAATTTTTGCATTTCATAAAATGCATCTAATAGTTTTTTGGGTGGTATTTCTTTGACAACTTCTTCTGTCTCGGTATCGACTACTTGTACAAAATAGCGATCTAAGCCTTCATGAAGCACAAATTTAGATTCACTATGGTTCATTTGTAAAAATTCATTTACTGAATCTACGGCCTGTTGTAATTTTTCCTTTGACACTGATTGTTCTTGTTCTTCGATTTGTACTGCTAATTTCTCATTTGTTGGTAACTCAGCATAATTTGTCTCTACAACCGTTTTTGAATTTTTCTGTACTGTATTAGTCTGTACAGCACCAGATGGATTGCCTAATTCTACTGATTGACCTTGTGCGGAAATTCGCATATTCACTAACCTCCTAAACAATTAAGGAACTTATTTTTATTATCGGAAGCATTTAACAATCTTTCACTTTAAACAAGCTTATCTAAAACAAAAATTAGTTTTTTGTTACAAGATATAACAAAACCACTATTTTCGTTTTAAAACTTATCAAAACAGAATTATATGAATCAATTTCATAAATCATATTTCCCTAGATCCTACATCGTCCTATTATACCAATTTAAAGAGGTGTAAGATTCTTACTATTTTTAAACCCTGATCTAAAGGGATTAGATTTATGAAATTAACACACTAAAATAAAAAAAACGAAGAAACAGGATTATAATGTTGCATGCTTGGATTTTCTGAAATTTTAATTTTAGGGAGATCAGTTAGTGGCTGAAAACTAATCATATCGTCAACTTCTGTTAAAAGGGGCTGTCCGAAAAGTCGATGTTAATTGATTTTTCGGTACAGCCTTATTTTTATATACCAAAAAATCGTCCTTTTTTGTAAAATGAAGTTACCACACCACATTAACAGAAAGGACGATTTTTAATGAATAACCAAATGATTACTCCAACAAATTATAACATGCAAATGGAGATGACTCTAGAAGGAATTTTAGAGGAGAACATCTCTCAGAAACCTCGTAAACCACTTGTGTTCCAACCTTATACGAATCGTCAAAGTATGATGATTCCCGATATCGAATCCTTTATTCCTGAGCATCATGTAGCACGTTTAGTCGATGAAATGGTAGAATCCATTCCAGATAAACTGCTATTTTCCCATTATGTAGGTGGTGGTCGTGCCCCTTATCATCCTAAACTGTTACTAAAAGTCATTTTATATGCCTACACACAAAAAATATATTCTAGCCGAAGTATGAAGCGAATGGTTGAAGAAAATTTGCCTGCCATGTGGTTAGCAGGCATGCAAACACCTGACCATCGTACCATCAATGATTTCCGTGGTGTCCGTATGCCAGCCATCATGGAGGAGTTATTTGAGCAATTTCTCCTCCAACTAGTAGAGCAAGAACTCGTTGACCTCGAGTACATGTTTATCGATGGCACAAAAATCGAAGCGAATGCCAATAAATATTCGTTTGTATGGGGCAAGGCACTGGCCAATCACGACCAAAAGCTACGTGAAAAAACCCAATCGTTGATTAGAGATGTACGTGCTGTGACAACAGAAGAGTTACGCGAGGACAACTTAGAAGAACAACTCACGAAGACAGTCGAACAACTGACGGAGGAAGTGCAATCGTTAGAAAGTCAATATGAACAGGCTTCGGACAAAGAGGAAAGAAAACAGCTTCGAATGGAGAAATCCAAACGTCAAAAACACATCAAAACGATTGAAACGGATTATCTGCCAAG
>Ga0213821_1001110_pt1 | contig 13362 bp, 15 predicted proteins | sample MC6MC0909MG_FD_179894 | JGI IMG/M metagenome (GOLD analysis project Ga0213821, IMG submission 179894) | Enriched soil aggregate microbial communities from Iowa State University, Ames, United States - MC6-MC0909-MG | ecosystem: Environmental > Terrestrial > Soil > Unclassified | place: USA: Iowa...
CGGAATGCTTCGGAAAACAACAGTAGATTCACAGTGCCAAATGAAAAAAGCGAGGTATTCAACGATTTAATCGTTGAATACCTCGCGATGTGAGAAGATATAGACTTTTTCAGTGCCCTCCATTTCTAGGGGTGTAGTTTTTTTGGATAATGTACTAATTGATAAAACTAAATTATCCCCTGTGAATAAATTTGCTCCAGCCATCATCACCATACTAAGCGCCACGCCAAATGATAGACCTTGTACAACTCTCATACTTGGTACGCCAGCAGGATCAAACAAACCACCTATTGTAACGATAAGCAAAATGCCAAAGCCGATAAAAAGGCCACCTAAAACTGCTTGTAAGAAATAATTGACAGGTCTTTGCTTCATCATTGTTATTTTTGTTTCCGCAGTTATACAAACCTCAGCTAATGTCTCTTTCATTTCTTTCCCCCCATGCAAATATCAACTATATTTATCATAACTGATTAGTAAGCCTTCCAAAAATAACAATGTAAGGATTTTATTTTCAAGAAGAAACAAACCTTTGTATGATTAATTATAAATACATTAATTTTTCCTATCAGCCTTTTCAATCTTTCTATTAGGAATATCATTGCTTAAAATCCTTTCAAATGATATGATGCGTTTAATTCCTACAATACAAGTAAGTTAAGTAGGTAAAAAGGAGTGGATCTGATGGGTCAAGTAATTGCAAATAAAATAAAGCAATCCATAACGGAGTTAATTGGGCGTACTCCACTTTTAGCCTTAAATCAATATGTCAAAGAACAACAGCTTGAAACCGAAATTATTGTAAAGTTAGAGTACTTTAATCCAGCAAATAGTGTGAAAGATCGTATTGCTAAAGCCATGATTGAGGATGCTGAAGCTCGAGGTGTTTTAACAAAGGACAAAACAATTATTGAAACAACCAGTGGAAATACTGGTATTGGTCTAGCGGCAATTGCAGCAGCAAAAGGTTATAAGCTTCGAATTTACATGCAGGATGGGGTAAGTGAGGAGCGCGCAAAGGTTGTGAAGGCATATGGGGCTGAGGTAGTACCATTTTCTGAAGTTCCAGAAATGGTAGCTGCCTTTGAGGAGACAGATGGTGATTTTGTGGAAACAATTAAAGTTTTTAGAGAAACCGTCGTTGATCGTGAGGAAAATGTGGTATTTCTTAATCAACTCGACAATGAGGCCAATCCAAACATTCATAAGCTAACAACAGGTCCTGAGATTTGGGATGATACGGACGGTGATATTGATATTTTTGTAGCCTCAATAGGGACGGGCGGGACAATAAGTGGTGTAGGTACCTTCTTAAAATCTAAAAACCCCAAGATTCAAATTATAGGTGTGGAGCCAGCTATTAACTCCATTGCAACCGTTGATAATCCAGATATAATTGAAATTACGGGTGTTCATCGCTTCTCTGACGCTGATGAGGCACGCGTTCCATCGAATGTTCATTTAGAGATTATTGATGAAGTGCTTGAAGTAGAAACTGTTCAAGCCTATGAAGCCGCTCGTGCAGTAGCGAAAACAGATGGACTATTAGTAGGTACCTCATCAGGTGCTGCCTTATTCGCTGCTACTGTTCTTGCAAAACGTCCTGAGAATAAAGGAAAAAGAATAGTAGTCATCCTTCCAGATACTGGTCTTCGTTATTTATCAACTGATTTATTTTAAGTGAAAGAAACGAAGGGTATAACAGACTGCCCTTCGTTTCTTTACAGGATTTTAATAGCTTGTTAGAAAAACCTTTCCTTTAGTTGTTTTTGATGATTCCACAATCTTTATTGCTTTTTGAATCTCTAATAAATCATAATGAGAATCAACTGCCATCATTTTTAACATACCACTACTCACCAAGTGTATTAATTGATGGAATGTATCTTGCCATCTTTCTACAGAAACCTGCTTATTCCAATGGCGTAAATGGAATATATTAGCCCTAACATTGGCCTCCTTCACAATACTTTGCCAGTTCACTTGTACGCCTGATAAAAGACCAATCGCTAAAAATTCTCCGCCCGATTTTACACAGAATGCAAGCTCATTACCAGCTGTTCCTCCGATAGAATCAATAGCTGCATCAGCTCCTTGGCCATTAGTAATTTCCATTACCGTTTCATAGAGCGGTATTATAGAGGTATCAATTACGTAGGAAGCACCAAGCTGAAGTAAATCATCTGTATGCTTATTATTTCTCGTTACTGCAATAAGCTGAAAACCAATCAACTTTGCTAGCTGAGCAAAAATATGACCAATTGCAGATCCACAGGCATTTACTAATAAAACATCATCTGGTCGCAGTTTTAGTACTTCTGTACAAGTAACCCAAGCTGTCATGGGGTTAATATACATTTGGGCAGCGGTAAAATCATCTATTGAATCTGGAATTGGTACGGAAAATTCTGCTCTTGATTGAACAATCTCCTGCCAAGTTCCATCTCCTCGTAAAGGTAATACACGTTTACCGATAAGATTTTGAGAAACAGAAGGACCTACAGCCTCTACGATACCTATTCCCTCGTAGCCAGGAATAGTTGGTAAAGAAATTCGATGAGCATACTTCCCCCAAATTGGTATTAAATCAGATGGATTTATAGGTCGTGCTAGCATCCGAACAATTATTTCTTGTGCTTGTGGTGGCTTAATCGTTTTATTTTCAAACTTTAAAACCTCTAGGGGATTTCCAAATTCATAGTATTTAATGCTTTTTGCTTTCAATAAATAGGACTCCTTATTCATAAAATAACAGTATACTTGGAGCATCGGAATCACACTTCAAATATAAAGGTTTTTTACCTAATCATAGGAAACGATGTTTTTATAGCCGCGTAATTGTAAACTCAGCCTTCTCATTCAAACACAGCAGTAGATGATTGTTAATTTCTATCACTATTGGACTGACAATCGCTTTTTTATTTGAAAAATACCATATACGTTCACTTGGTCCTAATAATAAATTTGCTCCATCCTCATAATTCCCCATAAACGTAAGACTATCTGCGCAAATTTCATTATTATTCATTGGTATAATTCCATATTTTTTTAATGTATTTGCTACTAAATAAATAGTATCTGTTGTGATATTCATTTCACCGATGCTTAGCACATGCTCTGATGAAAAAGACATGGCATCTATTTTAGGATTAACTTCCTGTCTTGCAATAAGCTCTATAATATTTTCTTCTGGGTCATAAAAATAACAGGAAAAGGCCTTCAAAGTGTCAAAATATACTTCATCTTCTTCAGCTGAAAACAGTATTTCCGCACGCTCTTTTACCCAGCTTTTTGCCTGTTGAAATAAATTACATGGAATATTTAAAGCAAAATGATATTGCTTTTGTACGGAAGCAGGAATTTTTTCAAACGTTATAGTACTTTCACCGACTGCAACAGTAAAATAATGATCGGTATTTTTTATTAATGAAAATCCTAATTGTGTACTATAAAATTCCTTCATTTTATGTAAATCATATGCATATAGCTTTACTTTGGTAATTTTCACTGTAAGCATCTCCCCTGCCCTTTGTTTCATTTACTATACTAGACTCAGTAAATGAATACCTCATGCAAAAGAATGAATCATCTTATAGTGGAATACGATCGCCTCTACTATTAGGCTGTGAAATAACTAAAAACTCTATATCTTTCTCTGTATTATTTTGCATTTGATGCGGTGTTAAAGGGGGAACTTCTATACCTTCACCTTCCTGTAATATAATGGGATTTCCGTTAATTTCGATTGTTGCGGTGCCAGACAGAACAAAGAAAAATTGTTGTGCATGATGATGATAATGGTTAATTTCTGTTGTTTTAGCTGGCATACGCTCATGAATAATACTAAGCTTTTTATTTTTAACTAGATGCCAGCCATCACATAGTTCTCCCCAACAATAATGCTCTGCATTTTGTTTGCTTATTTTCAAAATGAGTACCACCTTTCTATAACGTTAACACTAAGGCTATTCTCTACATACGGTTCTATCCCGTACCCTACCAATTACCAAAATTAAGGACATACTATATAATATAAATAACACTATAAACTTTAATTTATCATGTTAGGAGAGAGAGGAATGAATGTCAAAAAACAGTTGTCTGGTATCGCTCTCGGCTTTTTGTTTACAACAATTCTTATCTATATCTTATTTGATTTTTTCTCTTGGTCAATTAGCCTCGGGTATTTATTAGGTATTTGTGTTTTTGCTATGCTATTACTTTTCTTGAAAAGGAAATAAATGCTTATTCATAATGTGTTTAAAAACTTTTCAAATTTGTTGACACTCATAATTTCATGTGTCACGTACTGCCCATTATAAAATAATCCAAAGGTTGTCCAAATAATAGGTGCATTCTGTGCTTCTTCCTTTGTGGTTAGCTGATAGGCATGAAAAGGGATACCTTTTTTTACAGTAGCATCCCTTAAATCATTTATAACACCTACTGCAAAGGGACATTGAGCAGTATAGTATATGATAATACCATCTCCCTGAGATTTTAGATCGCTCGTATGAAATTTAAATGATGGCTCAACAGCTTCGTCGTTAAATTTATAGACAGCTAGCTCAAAATAAGGGGCTGCATGATCTATAATTTTAAATCCCAAATGCTCAAAAAAACGTTTATCACTTAAAAAAGGAAGCTTTTTCTTTCCTACTATATGGACAATCCCATCCATTCCCTGTGCTTGTGCATCCTCTATACACTTTTCAAGTAGTCGTCTAGCATGATGCTGATTTTTATATTTTCCTGAAACCCATAGACAATTTATATACATATAATTGGGTGCCTCAATAGGAGCCCAGGCCTGATGAGCGGGTAAATATTCGATAAAAACCTTTGCCCGCTCATTCAATCGATAAAAAACCAGCCCATCGTTTATGCGATTCATTAACCATTTTTTCTTTTCTTTTACTGCTTGCTCATATTGCTTAGCGCCAAGTGCACAACATATATGCTCCTGTTCAATTTGATTGCTAGTCATTTGAAGATACTCCACTTTATAATTCACCTCTGTCCTTTCTAAATTTCAAATCCCTGTTACCTATATTATACCAAATGGAAAATTCCCCATGTTATATTAACCAACTTCCGATGACATAGTTCAGGAAATTTGATACAGTTGTTATATTATTTTACTTTAGAAAGGTTTATAACAATGAATTATATACAATTTATGAGAAATTTTATTGGTCATGAAACATTAATAACAATAGGCTGTGGTGTCATTATTGAAAAGGAACATCAAATTTTATTACAGCATCGACTAGACGTAGATAATTGGTGTATACCTGGTGGTTTAATGGAATTAGGTGAAACATTTCAACAAACGGCCATTAGGGAAGTATTTGAGGAAACTGGTTTAGAGGTTTATAATTTAGAGCTATTTGAAATTTATTCTGGTAAAGATTGCTTTGTAGAGTATCCAAATAAAGATAAAGCTTATAGTGTTCAAATTATTTTTAAAACATTGGATTTTAAGGGTGAATTATTACAAAAATCAGAGGAAAGCAGGGAACATAAATTTTTTGCTAGAAATAAGCTTCCTAATAAATTAAATCCTAGGCAAGAAAATTTTATAATGGATTGGGTAAAAAATGTGAAGTTACCTATTATCAATTAATTAAATTTTTTCATTGAAAACATAGAGGTGTATATAAAATGGCTTGGCTATCTCTTTATTGGTAAAAATCAAGTTCCTTCCAATCAATATACACTTATACTTATTTTTATAGTAGCTATTTTAGTCCTAATACCCATTTATCGTAAATTTTATATGGAGTGGAAGGACGAGAAGGAAAAATTTTGAACAAATGCTTTAAGATAAAAAACATGAAATTTGGTGGTAAAATGAAAATATCTAGCAAAGAGAAATTATTGTGGATTAGTATTTGCTTGACGATCTTTTCTATATTTTTGGTATCGTATCCATCTAATGAATTTGGAGGACCAATGCGTTGGGTCAGTTATAAGGGCCATGAAGAAATACAATCTGCATGGTCATTCTTTACACCAACTTTTTTTACACAAACTCATTTTCATATGCTCCATTTTTTTATCAATGTCTTTCTATTCTATATGCTTTTAACCTATAGCAAAAAAATATTGCTTTATATCAAGTCAAAAAATTAGAAATACAGGTCCTTTTCAAATAAAAAAATGGTTAGGATGCAGCAACCTTATTAATACCAGTTTGCATACTCTAACCATTTTTTAAGCTTCAAAATCGTTGTTAGTTAAGGGTCACTATAGAGTGTTCCACCAGACACCATTGCTTCATTTACTAGCATATTTTTACTTTCTTCTGATTTTCGGCATCATAAAATCGCTTGTGCAGAAGTTAAGATATGCGTAATGGCCTTTTAGTAAATTCTTTGAAACGTTCTATCATTAGTAATACAAAACTAGTTTATTGAATGAAAAGCCTTTTTTCCGTACCTCCAAAATTTAAAAAATCAAATTACTTTTTGAATTTGTTCCTTAATATTTCCCTTACTTAGACCTCCATGGTAACAAATCACGGATTCTATATCGAAATCTAAGTATTTCTTTATAGAAAGCTGAGCTTCATGTAAATCCAGTACTGTCGGGATATGAATTCCTTCAATTACCCCATTGACACTGTACAATGAATCCCCGGCAATCAACGTTTTACTCTGTTGTAAATACAAGCTTATATGTCCAGACGTATGACCTGGTGTATGAATAACACGAATTCCACCACAATATGGTAACTCTTGACCATCTTTTAAGGTTTCATTCACCTTGCCCTTTGGAGGGTTCTCAAGATGTCCATCTTTTATCAGAGGGATTTCTCCTTGGATATAAGGTTTATCCAGCTGATGAGCATATACTTTAATATGACTTCCCCCTTCTAGTAATAGCTCAGGAAGACTACCGATATGATCAATGTCCTGATGGGTCAAAATGATAGCTTTCAATTTATCAAACGGTACACCTATTTCTTCAATTGCCAACCGTATATCCTCCATTTGCCCAGGAAATCCAGTGTCTATTAAAACAGCCATTTCTTGATCCCATAAAAGAGTCGGATGAATAATAAAATCTTGATACTCTAGATGAAGCATTTCTACCCCCTTAGAAACTTCCATACCTATGGTCTCCTTAATAATTTTATTTTGTAGTTTTTAAATGATTAATTACACTAGAATTCTCACAGCACTCTAAACTAACCTAAATATAATTTCTGTTTCACTTTGAAAAGTTCCTGCTTATCTTCATTTATTTCACTAATTTCAAGAGGCCGATTTCATCATTTTGAAAACTACCAAATTAAATATTTTTAGAAGTATAAAGTATCAATTTCGCCTTGGCGTAATTGCGTCCGGATTTTGAATTGTGCCTGCACAATTCATTCCTTTTAAAATCCGTGACATCCGCCAGGGGCTTTATCTTCATTCAGTAGATGGTTGGGCACCCACTGAAAAGAAACCAAAGCCGCATTCATCTCACCACCTGTAGAGGTGGGAGTCTTCTGCTGAATGAAGTTAAAAGTGCTGCAAAAGTTCCAATCAAAAGAAAGATAAGAAGTCTATTCATATATGTAACAGCAGAAGTTAAGAAGTATACTAATCCTCCTATGATTGCTCCACTCACGCAATAAAGTACTGCTTGATTTAATTGTTTTTGAATATTAGTGTCAATAAACCAAGAAATAATAACTCCCAAAATCCCATAGATAACAAGTGAATATCCAATAAACATCAAGAATAATGTTTTAGTTGAATATCCGCTCGTTTCACTTATTTCCTCCTCCATAGAGCCATAGCCAAAATAAAAACTTAAGAACCAAGATAAAATTATTGCGGAAATAACAGAAATTGTTATTCTTTGAAATAATGAATGTGACATTGATGTTCCTCCATAAAATTAGTGACTCTTTTTAGGAGTACCATTACTATTTCCTACATTTTAGCTAAATTGAATTAAATTATTACTACATAAAAGGAAAAGAAGAAAAACCTCCTTACTTTTTCCATGTCCATACATTTATGTATTATTAAGTCCATTAATGTCATAAAACAAAAAGAACATCACCTAATCATTTAAGTGATGTTCCACATCCTACCCCTTTGTGCAGAAGGGATAAGATGCATCAAAAACAGTATACCAATTTAGAAATATTAATTGTATCCAACAAATGGATTAAAAAGAAATATAATTATATTGTATTGAATAATATACTTTTTCAACCAAAAGTAACCATTCAAAAAAATATCAAATCCAGGTAAACAACCTTTAAAAAATTTATTTAAAGGCATATTCAGTATTCAATTGTTATTGTTGTAACACTATTTGTCGGGTAAAGGTTTTTCTGGTCGTTTAGAGCAGTATTTGCATTCTGGGTCACTACACTTTGATTCTATCCAACTATTACACTTCGGACAGAAATAAGTATCAAAATCGTCGTAATAAACTAGATTGAACTTACAATTAGAGCAAAAATTATCTTGTTCAACTTGGCCATCAAATACAAAGTTATCAATTACTACTTTGTAGCCATCTTCTTTTATTTTCATAAATGACCTCCACTATTCAAAATGAATAAAACATCTCCACAATTTCACAAAAAAAAGTCCACACATTTCTTCATGAGTATGTATATAGGTCCATGGGAATGTATCATCAAACAAATAAACATCGTTTTTTATTATTTAGATCTGTTGATAATTAAGATTGTGCATTTTAAACAATTCTACAATGTTACTTCCCTGAGATACACAATGGTTAATATTATTATAACAGTTTTAATGTAACAGAAAATCAATTAACTGGATTCATTATGGAATTACAAAAATCTCAGGTAGACTTATACTTGGTACCTGTGTAGCAAAGTATTACCTATTAATAGTACTAGAATTCCTTTATTTCATTACTGTTTGAAAAAATAGAACTATTCAAAGAATTTACAATCAAATTAAATGTGTCAGACCTTGTCCACTGGGGAAAATGGGCGGTATTTTTTATACTAAAACAGACTTTAGGAGATGTAATACTTCGATAAAAATCAAAAACTATTTCGGAGGAAGCATGATAATCATACTCACCTTCGATAAAAGCTATTGGAACCTTAAAATTTTTATAAGCAGAAAAATCAATTTCTGATACTTCGTGCCATAACTTAATTATGGACTGCTTAGAACCTTTTAGTCGTTTTATATAATCCATTAATGAATAGTTTTTGGAAAAAATAAAATATCGATATAATGATAAATACGTACTTTTTCCATATAGAGAAACACCTTGCTTGATTAGTTGACTCATAAAAAACATTAAATCAGAATACCAATTATCTTGAGTAAACTTTGTGTTTAGAGAAGAAATTTTGTTTTTAAGATGATGATTATCAATATGACTGACAATGTATTCTTTACTTTTTTCAAACATTTTTTGCGAACAAATAACTTGTCCAACTCCAATATAAAAATGGATCAATTCTGGATACGAAATTATGAATTTCATCCCAATAATACTTCCCCATGAATGTCCTATTAAACATATTTTCTCTTTTTTGAATTCAACAAGGAGATTTTCAATTAAGACCTTTAAATCAAGAACAAAATCATTAATTGAAATATGTTCATCATCACTAAATTTATAGTATGATTTTCCAGCACCCCTTTGCTCCCAAATGATTAACGTATAGTTTTCGGATAAATTTGAATTAAAATGCTCAACAAGAGGTAGTGCTGCATCACCAGGTCCGCCATGTAAATATATTAAAATAGGATTATCCAAATTAGTACTTACTACTTGAACATATTGATTAATACCATTTACGGAATACATTTTTCCATAATTATACATAACATCTCCCTACTTTCTTTGACACAGATGTGTCATATAAGTATAGTTTAAATATGAAATATTGGTTTTGCAATAAATGGAAACACATTGGTAGTTAGTGTGTCAGGAGGAAAAATGGGAAAAAAAGAAGATATAATTAATGGTTTATTTTCCGTTATGGAAAAATATAACTTCACGCTAATAACTGTTACCCAAATAACGCAGGAAGCTAGCGTAGGAAGAAAAACGTTTTATAGATATTTTAAAAATAAAGAAGAAGTGCTTGAAGAATCTATAAATTTATTATTCATAGAGTACTCCTCCTTTCAAGAAAATTATTTTTCTTCTAAATATGAAGTGCTAATTTATAATCATTTTTTATTTTGGAGTAATCATTTAACATTTCTTAAACTTATGTATAACCACGAACTAATGTTATATATTTTTAAACAATATCAAAGGTACGTTCCTAAGCTTAATAAAAATTATTTAATTAACATAGAATTTAAACCTATCACTGCAATTTATGCAAATGCATTTACTACCGGCATATTTTGGTCAATGCTTTACACATGGATAGAGAATGGAGCAAAAGAAACCCCCACTGAATTAGCAAATATATGTATACAGTTTTTACAAAATAGAGTATTAGAAAACTAAAAGCGGTTCATTATAAGCCTTGAATCAGAAATACCGACTGTTCAAAAAAAGATTGGTGTCAACAAATCCTATCTCCAAACACTTCTTTGTTTGTTTGTGCTATTATCTGATATGCCTCCTTCCATCCGATTTGTGTCTATAAACAAAAATACCCTTGCTTATACACATGAATTAATCTACCAAATTCACTATGTGCAAAATATGTACATCTTTAGGAGGGAGGAAAAGCGCTTATCTTTTTCCCCTTCAAAAACAAAATCCTCTCAAATAGATTTTGTGATTTATTAAAACACAGATTGGGCACACTTCGTATCACGCAAAAGGCAAGGAATTGATTCGTTGTTTTGAATAACAGATAGAGGTTTTTACCAAAAAAAGTATCTGACAAAATAGATATTTAGTTAATTATTTATATTCTCTCCCTTCTAATATTCTGATACAATCAATAATATATATTTACTTTTTTACCATATAATTGATATCTTTTGATTTGGACATAGGAGGTGTGTAGTTTGTTATATCCTTTTTAATTTTGTTTAACATCATAAAATTTTTTATGTATCAATTTATTTATTGAGCGTTACTTTTATAAATGTTATAGAAAACTAACTATATTGAAAGCGGTGAAATTCAATCATGAAAATTACAAATTTCTCACAAATACAGTCTACTTCTGTCAACACAGCAAGTAATGACACGAAGAAAAAAGATAATCAAACTCATTTAACAGAAACCTATATCCCTACGACAAAAAGCACCCAAACTGACAACTCGCTATGGAATTACACACCCCATGAAATTGGGAAACAAACCAATGTCAAGACAGCCTCCATGTTTTCCAATGATTTAACAACACCTGATTGGGATGTGTTACCAACCAAAGGGAAACAAGTACCATCACAGGATGAATTAATAGAACAAATGAAAGCGTTAGCTAGGAGAACGGCAAAAGCAGCCAATGATTCAACACATCGAAATAATGATGAAAATCATGCCATTAATAGACAATTTGCCATATTACGTGCACAATATATTTCACCTGTATCACCTGACCGCCAAGCACTGCATCAACAGGCTATGAAAGCCATTAAACAATTTGAAGCAGAAGAAAACGAAAATGCGACACCTTTAGGAGAATTATCGCTTGTCACCTATCTAAGTAAAAGGGATGGGGGAATAGAGAAAAATATAGCCATGTCTACTGATGGTATCGTTAAACCGAGGCAAAATTCTTTGGGTGGTTACGATTATGAAGTGGTAGTTGGAGGACAGACATTATTAACAAGCATTAATGGCAAGTGGCATTATGGTTTAACACCTGCCGAACAACAAAAGAAGGATGAGTTTAATAAAATATATTGGTCGTTTGTAGACCAAGCAAAGAATGAGTTAAAAAATTTATCAAACCAGCAAGAATAAATCATTTTTTGTAAGTTTACTATTATTTAACTATTTAATTTGAATTTATATTACAAATCTCTGTTTTTGTGGTAATTTATGGTTATAGTGCAGTTTGGTAATATTTGAAAAATGAAATAAGGTGGGATTAAATTTGAAAAAGCTTCTATATGCTGGATTAACAGCAGCTATGGTATTATCTACAGGTACTCCTGCTACTCTTGCAAGTGAACGTGCGCTAACAGAGAACTTGACAGAAATAAAAACTGTTGAAGTACCATTAGTAGATGTATTGGAGGATTATGCAACATATGCAATTAATCAATCGACAACAAGTACACTAGCTAAGGATTTTGCTACATCAAGGTCGACAGGTAAAATTAGTTCTATTGGGCAAAATATTGATTTAAGTAAAGTAATTCCTACGGGTTCAAAAGTTGTTAGTGTTACGATTTATTGTCCAACTAATGTATCTGTGACACAATCACTCTATACATCCATTGATAATTATCGTCTTACAAATGGTGATGGCACTACAGCAACTGTTAAATTCCAAAAGACTAATACACCAACATCTACAAGCAAAACAACAGCTTTTGCAGGTGACAATGCTAGTAGTCTATGGTTTGTCCAAATAGAAGGAACTGTTCTGATGCAACATACAGGCATGGATGGATTCACTGTATTTGGTGGTAGTAAAATGATTGTAGAATATAACTAATTTTTCAAACTGCACTATCCTAATATTTTAAGATTAGGATACATCCCTTGACAGTAAGACTTTACTGGTTACGAATTTCCATAAACAATCTTTATGTTAGAGATGGCAAATGAAATGACAATTCTTTAGTTAGAGTGGCAAAAGCTACTCTTTTTTTATTTGTACTTAATTCGTAGCTAATATTAAATTACCCTTGTACACGCATTGATGGCTGAAGTAATGTGTTTTGTTTGAATAACTTAGCATATTTAGGATTACATAAGCCTTTATCATACCTAGTTCACCCCTTCTATTCAGTAATGGAACTTGGAACCAGCCACTTGATGCACCATATAACCATGTAAAATCAGACTCTTTTGGTTAATCTTCTGTAATCTGTCATTTGCAATGTTCCTTGCGAATAAGTAAACGATTTTCCATTGATGGTAAACGGTTGACTTAAATCAAGCCCTATCCCCTCAGCGAATTTTGGGAAATGTTGCGCAAACATAGCATCATCATTCATACTATCCACAGATTTTTTTCCTTCTGCTAACCGAGAGAGGCTCATAAAAACTGCTACAAGTTCTCACCACCTGTAGAGGTGGGAGTCTTCTGTATCTGCCGCTGTGCTTTCGAATTTTCTGAACGAAGATAAAATAAAAAAGCCTAGGCTCAAAATTAATTGATTACCAGAGCTTTGCTGTAATGCTTATTCATTTACAAGTAACAGACCCAGAAAGTGATAAAAAACCTCTTTCTACTATAAGAAAGCCAGCACATTTTAGATCCAT